>Ga0214480_100058_pt1 | contig 41869 bp, 26 predicted proteins | sample M1_20Mar14CPVII9_3_FD_165042 | JGI IMG/M metagenome (GOLD analysis project Ga0214480, IMG submission 165042) | Marine eukaryotic communities from Monterey Bay, California, United States - M1_20Mar14CPVII9sort6BwellE17 | ecosystem: Environmental > Aquatic > Marine > Unclassified | place: USA... | reverse complement strand
CACATGTATCATCATAGTATTCTCCAGCACCATTTTCTTCTCCGGGTGTAGACACTGCCAATATACATGTCGATCCAGCATCACATCGATATTCAGGCGGAGCTGAAGGATTACGAACACGACATGCCTGCCCTTTATCACCAATTGTTGATTTACTATTCCTACCAAAACTATTTGCACAGTATGGTGCCTGTCCTGAAACTTCATGACAGCCTTCAGGACATTCGTAAATACCCAATCCACCACCCTTTGCACGACAAACGTCACCATGTCGTGCTTCATGATCATGTCGTTCTAATTCATACCTCTTTGAATTTAAACATGGATTCCAACGCTTCTTCTTTCGAAGTGATGATGAAAGTTTATTATTCTGTTGTTGTTGTTCATCTGCTTGTTTTTGTATACTCTCTAATAAATCTTGTTGCAATTGTTTCTTTGCAAAATGATCTGAAAATCGTTTCAAACTTGTAACTTCTTCTTGATGCTCATTTGATATTGGATCTATGTATTCTGATCGTATTGATATGGTTTCTACTTTTTCAGATGTTGTTGATAGTCTTGTGTAGATTGTATAGAGGACAAGGGCTAATGCTACAAGCTTTAACCTTTGTGTTAATCTATCTCTATCTATAATTGTACCATCATCACTAACTATACTATTTGCATCATTATAATCTCTTCTAGTATGACGTCCTGTACTCTTACTATGTTGTTGTTGATGTCTTGATAATGATGCTGTTTTGTTGTTTACATTAACATTATATCGTTCATACAATCTACTACTACTATTGTTTGATGATGAACTTCTGGATGATGTATGCCGAGGTCCTCTATGTTGTCCAATGTGGTATCTTCTCTCATTATCTGTATTCATATTATTGTTTGTTGCTCGTCTCTGTCGAGGTACTAAGTCCATATATTAATAATATTAATGATGGAAGTCTTTATATCTGAAAGTAATACGTGATTACAATTGTAGAGAAGGGCTAATCAAAATTTAAATAAGCAACACTATTAGCTTTGGTAATGGTAAAAGTCATAAAAGTATCCAGACCACCACCGCCGGCACTACAACCGCTAATCCTAGTAATAAAGAGCGTTAAAAACCTTGACTATAGAGTTGATTGTGTCTTCATCTTCATTGCTATATCAATCAACAAGAGAGTATTGAATCAATGTTGATTATTGCACTATTGCTATCAGTTTTCACATGTTTATATAGTGAAAACTCCGATTTGGGGGAGGAAGGAATGGTGGTACTGGTACCACATCAAATCAGTAAGAGAACACTAAACTTGCATGCCCTTTTATCACACTTCTTGATTGATAGGATATGGTGATGGGCAGAGTTCTAATATATGATGGTCTCATAATAAAGAGAATACAAACACTGAATGAAGATGAATGATGCGTATTATGATTATGATTTTGACGATGATCTAAGTCTATTCGACCGTGATCTGTGGGGTAGTGATGGCGACTCCTCACGATATGGAAATTGGGGATCATACTCACATCCATCAAGGAACTCTACTAATGCTAATGATGGAGATGATAAACCAGATGCAGCAGTTTATGTAAGGGCCGTGCTTGGCTTCATGGTAAGTGCATATCTCATGCTTAAGATACACCAATATCATTATTGCATTTGCAAAAAACATCATACTAACATACCTCTCCCATCTTACTATCTACATAGATTGCCCTGCTCATATACTTTGCAGCCTTGGTATATGACTGTGAAAAAGATCGGGCGGTATCAAAGAGAGATATTGATAGAAGTATCATAACAAAGGTGAGAAATTATATTATCTTCTGATCTGTATCTTATTAAATGTTGTACACTTAACACATCACATATCTAAAACTTACTTCTATTTCAAGAGAGTTCTACCGCATGGATCTGAAGAACATTGTCAATCTGAGGATGTAGATAACAATACCGAGGAAGAAGAAAAAGATACAGAAGATCATATGTCATGCCTTAGCCATCTCATACCGCCATGTTGGAGGAATACAAAGGAAAAAGTGGCGCCTGAGGAAGATATCTTGGAAAGGTATCGGGCTAAATCAACCAACCAGCATGTATGTGCACACTGCAATCTAACAAGAATGGATGTCGGGCACAACGAAGTAGTAACAGATAAAGATGAGTTAGTACTGGCAGAAGAAGGGGAAGGCATGGCCGAAGAAATGACATGCAACATTTGTCTAGACGCCTTTGAAGTTGGGCAAAAGGTATCGTGGAGCAAAGAAGGATGTCAGCACGTCTACCATTATGATTGCATCCTTCCTTGGGCCGTATTAGGCAATGTACGATGTCCAGTCTGCAGAGAAGTATACTGGTGTAGAGAGAAGAGTAGTAGATTATGTTGTCGAAGAAAAGAGAGCGAATCAGCAATAGAGATGAGAAAGAAAACATTCTGTGTTGTTCACGGATTGAAGAGTCCACCAGATGATGCAGATGGAGATGATGGTATAGTAATGCAAAAGGCCGGCAACTTAAGCAAGGCCGAATCAAAGAGCTGGGGAAATAGAGCCACGCCACCACCAGTCTCTGCATTTCATATAAGTGATAATGATAATCAATAACTCTCTGCTTAATAATTTGATTTCTTTTAGCTAATCTTTATTATGAAACAATACACCATTGTATCTTTTCCTTTGTTGTTCACTCTGTCATCTTCGTGTTTGTTATCATACTCGAATGTACAGAACATATTACATATCAAATCTTGACTTCTTTGCAGGCCCACCAAGGAGGTCGTCAAAGCCGTACAAATCATCACCATCGGCACCAGAGGATGCATCCATCAAGAAGGCTTTCCTCTTTGACTCCCTATCTACACTAAAGTTCATTTCATTTGCAAGAGGTGCAGTCTCCATCACTTGCCGAGGTTCCTCGATGTGACGCTTCTTCTCAGGCGCTAGTGTGTCAATGATGGTTGACTTGGGTGATTTACCCTTTGTCAACACATTCTCCTTCAAGTCCAACCAATCCTTGACATAACTTTGACGGAATTCACGACGTTCAAGATGAGCAGAATGATTCATCATGTACGGATGTCGAAGTGCCTTTTCAGCAGTCATACGCTTCTTGGGATCAAGATGAAGCAAGCCATCGATAAGACTGATCAATCCAGCATAGTCCGATTCGGCTTCATTGCCAAATGCCTTGAGTAGATGCCGCATCGCCTTCTCCACACCTCGGTTGTACTTTTTCTTCTTCCCCTCGTCTCCAATAACATACATTTGATTAGAGTAAAAGGGAAACTTCTTAGCGTCGTCATAATTCTTTCTATCGGGGACACCAACAATCTTGAACACTTGAGTCATCTTAGACACTCGATCTTTACCCGGAAAGAGTTGCTTACCAATAAGGAGATTGGCCAGAAGTGCTCCAAAAGCCCACATGTCAGTTTCCTTGGTGTGTCTAGTGCCACCCAGCAGAAGTTCGGGAGCTGCAAAAGGCTCGACATCCTCTGTATTATGATCCTTACCCTTCTTTGACCGGACCTTCTTCAGTGGATCAAACTCTTTCGTACGATCCTTGCCATGCAGTACCATAACTTTCGATAAACCACTAAGCTTGGCAGTACCGCTGTGATCAATATGTATTTGATCAGGCAACAGACTGCGCAATATGACATGATTTGAGTGGCAGAAGGAAATGGCTGACAAAATGTCATGACACCAACTGGCCAAGACTGCTGATGGGAGGATTGTCCCTCCATTGTTCTTCCTTGAGTATCTACTAAGAACCTTTTGAAGATTGATGGGTGTTGGCTCGAGGACTAAGTGAGACCCTGCCCCTAACTGTTTCTTCCCACTACTAGTAGCTCTTTGATTCCTATCAAGCATTGCTAAAATATCGTTGGATGCTGCCTTTGCTGTGATACTACTTGTTGTGGCGGCTGCCGGCTCTTCTGCAGCAACATCAGTATCCAAAGCAATTGCCAGTGGTAAAATAAAGTTGGGATGACCTTGAGGAGATGGAATCAAGAAGTGAAGTTCATGCAATAATTGCATCTCCTGAAGTGCCGCCGCCGAGTACCCCATTTGCATTATATCCTCCCCAGCTGTTTTTTGCTCCTTGTTTTGAACCTTCTCGGGAGGCCAACGCTGTAAAGAGAGGGGAACAGTCGTATCATTTTCCTGTGCCTCGTCGCCTTCGGGGCCTGTCAAGAATGAACTTAGTGCGGGAAACAATGTCTGCATTCTCGTGTATCCACCAGCAAAGGATTGCGCCATTAATGCCAACGCTTTCATGTCAATAGAACCACCATTGAACAGTTTAGGAGAAGAGAAGATCTCACACAGTGATCCACTAAGACTCGGACCATATTGATGGGGTACCCACCATCGCAGTCCTGCTGTATCGAGGTGTTCTTGTGGTGCATTACCCGCAACACACGTTTTCCATCCAGCATCATACATCTCGGCAGTAGAATCCAGTGTCCCATACCACCCATGCTTACCATCAATTTGTTTCATGTCGAGCAACCCCGGCTTGATCTTAACTGACTTAATTGCCTCACTATCCGATTTCTTAGTGTCTTGATCGGCTAGTGTTGAATAGGCAGCTGTCACTGGTTGTTCATGAAATGGTACCGGTGGAGATAACGACGCAATCTCACAGAGCAACTCTTCAGCAATAGCTAAGGACTTCCAATTCCCTTCCAAAATAATATCATTAGAACCCTCTACTATACCATCTGAGAATCGGATGGTACATTTCGACTCGAAACAAATCTTTGCAAGTACCGGCAGTACTTGCCTCTCAACTTGATAACTCGGCACTCCCCGAAAGACACGACGGAGCTTGGAATTTTCTCCAATTCCCTTGTATTCGGGAGATGATACAAAGGTAGAGTCGTCAATACTCTTCGATCCTTGATGTTTACTCAGATACGTGGCACAATCATTTTGCATCTTTTGAATGTTGGCACCCATACTAGATGACTTGGCATCACTGAATATTTCATGCTTGGACTTCAATGCCGAGCTCTTCTTCACGCCTGACAACGACTGACTTGAATGGTAAATAAGTTCGGCCGCATGAGATACCGTAAGTGGCTGAAGATTCAATGCGGGGAAGAGTGGCTCGATATCAAATGATAGGAGGCCGCAAATTGCTGCAAAGGCATACTTCGGGCCATACTTGAGCCAAAGCAATGGACCAGCGGCCAACACATGTCCCGAAAGTGCTATTCCCATGGCATTCTCGGCAAGTGGTTCAGCCATCGCCTTGGTACCAACCACGGCATTAATAACCCAATCCACGCCTGACCAAAAGACATCATAATTCATTGCAGTTAGCATGATCTTCTCGGCCTTGATGACACGACGTTCCCAATTCTTCGCTTCCTCACTTTTGGGGTTGAACAGTGATCCAGGGTAAAAGACACGGTAGGCATGCTCAAGTACTGCATCCAATCGTCTCCACTTGACAACCTTTTGAGACTTGTTGGCAATATAGAGTGATGCTAATTGTATATCACGAAGCTTAATGCTGCCATCAGTGTTCTTCGGAGTATTGGGTAGATTGATGTAACGATAGAATATAGTACAGGCATGAGCGGCAACCTTCTCAGAGAGACCAGAACCTGTAATCATTTCAGATATTTCGAGACAAGCTAATCCAACGGCAGTTGTACCCGATAGTCGGAGAGAGTCGGCAATACTTGTAGACTTGGAGGTAGAAGCAGCATCTCCGTCACTATTAGTCTCGGTGCCTTGATCAGATTCCAACAAAAGAGCCCAATCTCGTCCGAATCCCCATCGTTGTTTACGAATATGATGATCTCGGAATAACTCAATCTGGATATGGATTAATTCCATGGCAATATCAATCTTGTGAGTAACTTGACGTTCACCCTCCTCACCACCCACAGATGAGTCTCCCCCGTCAACACGTAAGTGAGTATTGCCTGTGATGGGATCTATGCCGACCTTTGCACCACTTGTTTGTTCAACAAATTCAAAGAAGTAGTTCCAGGACCCTCCTTCTTGCCCTAAATTATTTCGTATAGGCGCCATAAGTGCACTCAGATAAACCCTGTCTGAGCCCAAAGGGTAAAAGTACACGCCTCGTCGTAAGTCGTCAAGTCGGGACTTCATGTATCCCCAAAGAGTGGACACTCGTGAGGTATTACTCGTACTGAAGAAAATCTTTCGAGACTGATATGGAGTAGCCTCATTAATCAAACGATTGTTCGATAAACGTCCCATATCCTCCTCGGATTGTACCAAGATTGTACAACGATTAGTTTTCATAAAAGAAGTAGCAAATGCAGACCCTTGTAAGTCCTCAAAAGCATCAAACACCGCCGAGGACGATGAGGCATTGTTCTTCTTGAGATCACCAAACAAGTGTCGATAATCTGTGTTGGACAATTCACCACCCATCCAGCCCAAGTCCTTGTAGACACCTAGCTTTGTCATTGGTGCATTATGAGATCGACACATACTATCCAGCTCACCACTCAAATACTCCCTTGCCTTCTCTAAATCACTCTCCGTTTCAGATAATATTGTAAATTTGGCAAATTGTTTGGACTTGGAATCGGAATGTGTGAGTTTCACTTCACAATTGTAACAATACCCCTTGAGCGAGAAGAACCGCGTCTTAGTCTCGGCAACAATGATGCGGGGGATGATCACCTCTGTCCTGTGACGATTGTCTTCGGGTTCAGCAATACCTCCCGCTGATGCAAGGCTTGCCATGCTACCATTGATTGCCGGAGTTAGGCCAGAGGTAGCGTCTGGTGCAGCAATACCCAAATCGGCATTAATCCTTCCCAAAATCTTCTCGAGCCATTCAACAGCCTTGGCAACTTCCTTGCCTGTTACGCTCAACTTCCAAACCACTCCATCTTTGGAGTTGTCATATGCCTTTGATAAGAATTGAGCCTCCTCTTCATCCGATACATCTTTCCCCTCACCAAAAGATAAAGTATTCTTTCCCAGTCCCCAATTATGTGGCACAGTTAACTTGTCAGTATCAATATGCACCCTTGAATACTGTGAACATTTGAATAATGTATGTCGTGCCACCATAATATCCTTAACGGGTGTTTGGATGTATAAATAACTCCGTCCCTTATTGCCAGGAATGGGAGATTGAGCACCATCTGACCGAGGAGTGTTGGCATTCGATCCTAATGCACCCTGAGGAGCATTGATTAGTAGTGATTGTGATGAGTTATTCCTACTTCCACCATATTCATTCTTACGGGTAATGGCATAACTGCCTTGTCCATCGCCTATACCCTCAAGTGCACCCTCCTTCTGGGGTTCAACTAATATCATCCACTTCCGTGTACTTAAATCAACCCAATGTTCTTCAACAGCATCAGTACCATGATACATTAATAAATGCTTATTCCCATTCGTGTTATCATACTGAGCAACATCGGCAACATTCCATAAATCATCGTCAGGTTCATAAACTTTCACGGTACGATTCATAATATTCTTCCCTGGAAGTTGCCCCTCGCGTTGTTCCATCCATTCACCTTCCAATTCAAACTCTTCCTCCTCATCGTCATCATCATCATTTGATGTTTTAGATGATTCAATTGTACCACGACAATTTACTGATCCACAATGACACTTAGTCAATGATCTTCCACGTTTACGTTCCCATTGATAATCAAAACTTAATTCTTCACCCTCCTTAATTTCCTTCAACGCGAATACACCCGCTCGACTAATACCCTTCACCTTCCAACGATGTACAACACAATTTGGTTCACATGAATGATTAATATATCGTGCAATACCTCCCCGATGTCGTGCATCGATATAAACATTCCCATCCAATGCCATAATATATAACATTCTTTCATGTTTATATCGTGAGAACAAACCATCCAAATATTGTTTCTTAACTGCCACACCAACATATTCCACAATAAAATCACCAGGTTGACAAGATTGTTGTACCATTAATCCCCTACCCTTTAATCCTGCATCAAAAACCGATAGTGGTTTCCATTCTTTTTTAGTTATACGTTTATTTCCACATAATGGCCCAGCGGGACAATTAGTACCACACTCCTCTTGACATGCGAATAATGCACAGGATGTGTCTGTACAACACATAGTTTGTGTGGTAAGGTTTGGTTCACAGAAACATGCCTCAGGACGGATGGGCTTAGGACGTGATGCTCTTTCTAACTTGGATATTGCCGAATTTGCCGATTGGAATACACCACCCATATTAGACAAGTTAGAAGATGACCCACCGGCACGATTATGTGTCTCACTTGGTCCTGAATCAGCCCACTCGACATCTTGAATATGTTCCACATCGTTTGGTAAGTCTATTGGACGTTTTTCAATAATTTGACATATGTTTGGGTTTTTGGCATTGGCTGCTGTAGCCCAATTTAAGGAGGCAGTGTAGGTGGCATCATCTACCTTTGGTTGTTCAGGTTGTTCTTCATTGTCGGTATCAACTAATTCTTCTTTTACTTCGGATTTTACATTTTCAGATTTGATACCACTTGATTGAACTGGTGGTGGTGGATATTGAGAAGTTGAGCCTTGCTGTTCGGATTTGACAGGTGCTGGATTATGGTAATCTCGAGGATATGACGATGATGAATGCTGCTGTTCTGGATAACTGCCGCTGCTGCTTGAAGAATGGGGTGGATATTGACCACTGTCAACTTGAGTGGAAGGATGTCCATCTGGATACGCTGTTGTGCTACTGACACTTTGAGGTGGGTATGATATACTGCTGCTGCTAACCGGTGCAGCTGACGGTTGATATCCATGACTGCTACTTGTACTTTGGGATGGATAGGCACCACTTGATGATGCAGTCTCCGGACGACTACCCAATGGCTGCTGAGAAGAAGACATCCAAGCAGGTTTATTACTCACACCCCGTCCTCTACCGGCTCCACCATTATCTCTGCTGCTGCTATAACTAGTAGTTTCTCGTGGTGCACCCCATCTACTTCGCTGGGTAGATCTTTGAGGAGGTGGCATGGACTCTCTTCTTCCACCATCACTTCTTGAATTAGTAGTAGTAGAATAGTTAGACTCTCTACTTCCACCATTTTGGGAAGAAGAATAAGTAGGAGCTCTACTATTTCTGTCATAATTTAACGATGTGGTATATTCGCCACCACCACCATTTCTTGAATTAGTAGTAGAGCCACCATTGGAAGCAGGATGATTATTTAAATGTTTATCCCATTCACTTTCATACTTATTAGATTGTGAATATTGAGATTGACTTTGTGACGAATAATTATTTTGTGAATAGCTTTGTGAGGATGGAGGAGCACGATTTGGAGGAGGTGGAAAAGAAGGTGGTTTTGCAAATCTCGGTTGTGTTGTTGTTGAATTTGAATTAGTATCTTGTGGTACTTGTGTAATATTATATTGAGTAGGTGGTGGTGGATATCTGTTGTGTTCGTTTGGACTTTGTTGTGGTGGATATCCTGATGATGATGCGTTGCTGTTGCTACGTGGATCTATTGCTCTTTGATTATCCATATTTGTTGTTTATTATATTGTTCTGTGGCGGTATGTATATTTGTATATAATGTTGGTGTATGTGATTTTTTTTAATAACCAGCCTCTTTTTATTTGTGGGGGGTTGAGTATTATATTATGGAGTATAAAAGCTGCACCCTATCAGTTGTTGCCTATGCCTTATTCCCTACAATTAAAATATGTAGAGTGGTTAATATACTGATATTATAATATGAGCCGTTATCGTAATTAATTATCAATAGCACCACGTCGTTGAGTTGTCAGTTGTCAATGATGAAAAATGAAGATCTCTTTGGATTTTGTGTGGTTTGCGCTCTCGGGGGTCTGGGCGCGGCCCCGGAAAGTCTATGTACCACAATCAAGGCTGAAACGAGGGGCGAGGCCCCCGAAATAGCCATTGTGCAAAATTTACTACATCATAGTTGGAAGAGGAGATACATTAACACGCTAGAGTATGGGCGGTAAACCGAAAGGATCTGCATCATTGAATCCCTGGGAGGCACTTTTTTCATCTGCTACTCGACCTCAGGCGGTAACTTCTTCTTCATATAATGTGGATGAAAAGAAGAAGAAAAATGACACATCTGATGTGTCATCATCAAGTTGCAACAATATTATATCAACGACAACCACCAATAAAGGAGGGTATACAATACTAATACAACATTCAATAACACCAAAGTTTCAACGTCAATATGCATTATCATCTACAATGGCACAGAATAATACTACTACTGACAAATCTTCTAATAATAAAGCAAGCAGTACATCATTATATACATCACTTTCATCGGGCATGTCAACCATGAATATATCTAAACGCTCACATCAACAGCAGCAACAACAAAATAATTCAATTAGTAGTAGTGGTGGATATGGTATATCAGGTCCATTCTTGGTAAAACAATCATTTATTGAATTATGTCATAAATTTAATGGAGCTGTGATATTTGTATCGACTATTGGTAGTAATAGTTCTATATTGGATATGATGGAATGTATGTCAACAAACAGTGGTATTTGTGATGATGAAATGTTGGTTGATAGTAGTTATCAGGCGGCTAGTGGCGATAATGGTAATGATGGCGAAAACACACAACATCCGATTGAAAAGCATAGGAATGCAATACAACTGTTTAAGAGACACGGAGCATGTGTTGATCTTTCGTCTAATCCATTTGGCTGGGATGATGATGACGACTCTGATAATATAGAAGGAAAGGATGAATGCGATTCATTTGTACACAAGTGTTCAATGAACAAGTTACAACCAATAGCTAATGCGATACGAAATGCTGCATTATCAATTGAATCTCGTCGAGGATCATTATTAGAAGAACAAAGTCAACGACAAACCAAACAACAACAGCCAATACCAATTGTTTTTGAATCAATGACACCATTATTGAATGTACACGGTGTAGATAAAGTTTGTGTATTACTCAAAAGTTTAGGTAGGGTAGCACTCTCTTCTACTTCTAATCAATCAACGAAGAACAACACAATACTATCACCAATTGTTGTACCTGTATTGTATGAATCATTACAACCATCGGAACATCGCTCTATTGAGGATGTATCTGATGCATTTGTACATCTCAATCTGGCGGCTAATGGTAGTGTTCATCAACATGAATCATCTAGTAATGATAGCAACTCTACATCAGTCATGTCCGGAGTTATGGATTTGGTAAGACGGGGTGGAAGTGGTGGATTAGGTGGAAAGTTGATACGGCATTGTAAACCTTTTCATATCATGAAATCAGTATCAAACAGTAGCAGTATGATTATGACGAAGGATGCACGAGATGATTGTTATTGGGTGCTAGAACACGACGAGGACGAGGATAATAACCAGAAGAAGAAGGGAAGCAGTGTTACCAAGAGTAAGAAGGAGATTTCGAGTAGTGCAACCGACAAAGAACAAGATTCTTCAGATACAAGCACAACAGCAGCCACACCATCACGACCTAGAATATACTTGCAAGATGATGATCCAGAGTATGATGATTATGATGAAGAGGAAGATCTGGATGATGATTTGGACCTTTGATAAGTTTGATGATCCTATCTATACCTATACGAAATGGAAAGCAACTAAGTACCTACTAACTAGTGGTGCTAATTTCTGTCGTCAGCTTTTTTCTGTCGTCGACCCCAAACTAGAGTTTTCCCTTGTCATGAAAAAAATACACATCAAATATCTCTCTCTCGACAATAACTGCTCACGATAGCATCAATATTAGAGCAAATAACTAGCTTCTTTAGCCGTTATTGTACCATGATATACGTCTACTACTACCTCTTGTTAGATATGAATGGCGCTGTGTGGTTAATTTATCAATATATATTCAGGAGATACACTTTTCTACAACAACTAAAAAATGCAACACAAGATATCCCTGGGAAATTACTGACCCGCATTTTTAGTGCGGGTCTACATACAAAATGGCGCTTTTACTAAGTAAAGCTTGACCCGCACTAAAAATGCGGGTCAGTAAAACTAGAGGCCTCGCTTTTCTACTAAGTGGTCTATTTTTTATCGCGATACATAACACGGGGTTTCTATATCGGCGACGATTTGCGATATTTTTGAGTTTCATTTCTGCTTCATTTTCAGGATTACAAAGGCCCTCGCCTCCACAAGAACAAACCTCATTGTAGCATCGACTAATATATTGCAATCATAAATATTATATTAAGGTCTATCCAATTGAGATCACGATTGTCCGCGTATTGTTATAGCGGCGGATCAAGCGAGACCGGTGGTCTATAATTCCACTCACAACTCACAACTCAAACAACGAACAATTGCGCATCAATTGCATAATAATAAATGACGATGGCGGCGCCCCTCCTCCGTTTACCGGCGGCCAACACCAATAATGAACCCATTTCTTTTCTACAATAAACAATAACATCAAGTTGCATAATAATTAGAACAATTAACACTCTAATCCGCCAACTTATCATTGCAATTTACAACGATATGTCCACTCTAGTCTCCTCTGGTAACTAGGACTCTCTGACATAGTATTTGCGATGATACTACTACAATATACACACGCCGTCGTCATCGTTGTCATCGTCGTGATATCATCATAGTCGTCATAATATCATATGCACAACATTCACCACTTATTGTTATTTTCAGTCTCGATTGTATTATTAGAGAAAGATTAGTGTTGTGGTTAATAGTGGTTGGTATTAGGGCATCAACAATATATTATCTTTAAGTATTAAGGGTATTAGATGATTGTGCAATTATTTATTAGGGGTGTTGAGTGATTTTGCAATTGTTTATTAAGGGTGGAAATCGATTATGCCAGATTAGAGAGAATATTAGCCGGGATATCTGGGGATACGCGACGCGTGCTGCTTTACATTTGGATATGTTTATTTAAGGTAAGATATAAATATATGCACCAACTATAATGTGTATACCATTTATTATATATATTGCTAACATAACTTATCTCTTCTCATCTCTTCTTGTCATTTCCCATCATAACCCCGAACACTTGTTAGAATATTGTTAAATCTATCATATTCCATTAAAGTAAAACCGTGAGTTTGTGCCAATGGTTTCATAAATACTTCCCAACCCTTCTTAGTTGACAAGTTAATTCTACTACGTAATAATTTTGTTGCATAGAATCGTTTGAACTCATATGGATCTACAGGTTGTAAGTTACGACGGGCTAACTCTTGACTAGTGTAGGCACAAATATCTGCAAATACTGTATCAGATATGAGATGAGATACAGTATTAGAGGCATTCATATCTTTAGCGTGTTGAGATAAGTGACGTTCCATTGAAGTAGATGCCTTTATATAACTATCGGATATACCATGTCCAGTATGTTCATTCATATACTCGTCCTCTGTTAAGACATCAAACTTCCTCTTCTTTAATGATTCTTCCTTCCAGCCGGTTGTACATGCCTTTAATGCGTCGGGAACTGCTTTATCAATAGCAGTCGGTAGACCGCTGTTTATTTTGCCTTTTGCAATATAAGGAACGGTAGGTGGTGGTTGTCTACGCGGCATGATATACTGCAATTGCAAATGAATCTATTACTACAATAGTTATTATTACTAGTTCAGTTGAGGTGGAGGTACAAGATGATAACTATAATGTCGTCCATGCAATTTGCAATACCAAGGCAATAGGGCAATAGTCCTTTTTGTGTTAATTGTGGTGAATCAGATTTATTTTGAAGCTATGAGCTGCTTATAGTCTCGTAATTAGTATCTCTCACGTAGGACCTAGTACAAAACCTGACCCGCACTGTTAGTGCGGGTCTCGCTAATAAGCACCTTTAGCGATATTTTGACCCGCACTAAAAATGCGGGTCTAATTTCCCAGGGATATGCACATCACAATTAGCAATGGGTAGTTGCTTCCATATATGGCCGTTTATTACTATATTAGCAAATCTCAATTCAAATATGGGCGCGGATATAATGAAAATGGGCGCGGCTACAATCACAGAGTCAGTTACATGGTCTCATAATTTATTTGCAATTGCAAACACATCAAACAATATCTCATCTCTCCTCCGACTATCATCCTACCCATCCCACACTATATAGTGCACTACTATTGATATTAATATGACATCAGTAGTATTGTCGGCTCGTACTCGTGTCATCCGTGAGAGGGCAGTCCAACGGGGATTTGATCATCTTCAAACGATACTATCATCTAAATCTCAAAAGCATATTGGAGATGATACTCCCGTTCTCACTAAACTGGATAGAGAACTCATCGCTACCAATAACCTCAACAATACTGCCTCAAGATTGGATGATGCCAATTCAATATTATTAAAAGTTATATCGGTATTAAAAGATGGTACATCTAGTAAGAACCAACGGAATCAGATGGCCAATAATATTAAATCTCTCCTCATCCCTTTGAATGAGGGTGCCGCCGAGTTACTTAAGAAAGCTGCAATAGATGTTGCACCACTTCCCGGATGTTACGATCACCATAAGAAATGTGAGGTAGAGAAGAAGAAGACAGCAGAGGAAGAAGTGTCAATTGGAGTTAAGAAGAAGAAGAATATCACTGTCGAGATGGAACTCATTGCCAACTTTCTGAAAGACAAAGAGCAAAGTGATACCTCTACAACAACTACTACTCCACCTCCTCGACAAAAGAAATCACGGGCTGCAAAAGTAACTCCCCAACTAGAGGAAGACGATATTAGTATCCCACAGCCTGCCAATGGGATGGAATACACAAAATCAGAGGCAGCATTAATACTTGTGAAAACAGATAAGGGCTCAAAGGAACGCGCATTAATGATGAATAAGATGATTAGATTAGACTGGGCTCCTACAACACCTAGAACACTACAAAGACTACTATCTCAGCTTGAAAGTGGCGAGTTAGTTCTAGATACTGCATGGAAGGGTAACGGTCACAATGGTGGCGGTCGGAAGCGTGCCTTAACAACGGATGGAATTGATAACTTAGTTAGTAAATGGAACCGAGGAGAAGCTCACGGTTTAGATAGTATATCAGATGCCATTATTGAGGAAAGAAAAGATCTAATTAGAAGGTCTGGTGGCGTACCCGTTAATGTTAATGAATCACTTGGAAGGACCACCATATCAAACTACCGAACTACCATTGCTAATCATGCCGGTGTATCAATTGTTAACAAGGCAACAGGTAAATCAAAGACTCGTGTTGTAGCAGAGAGATCACATCGGCGTCTTGCTTGTTTTATTGGATTAGTAGGTTCATCTCATTTCATTACAGTCCCAGAAGAAGATACAGATATACGAGATAAGCTCAAGACCTTAGACGATGATACACGAGTAATGTATGATGCAGTGAGGGAAGCTCGTGGTACAAATGTTGTTCCTGTCAAACGACACAATACTTGGACTATTGATGACTCTACTGTTTTCAAATTTGCGGGTACATCATCGATTAATAACAAATCAAAACTAGTAACAAAAGAGTCGGTCAAGGCTAGTGGTAATGAATCAATATGGACAATGGACGAGGGAAATGCAATGAGAGGTTTGAGAGTGGCATTCACCTTCGCATTCTCAGGCGCTGGAACTTCTCTTCCTATTGTTGCTTGTGTCAGTGGTCTATCCGAACAAGAATTGCCCGAGACTGACTTCCTAGAAGTGGAGATACCCGGCTTTTGTATTGGAGGCGGCTCTAATGTTGCTATTAAGACACCGGGATATGTACTGTTCATGAGAGATACCCCTGGAGCAAAGCAGGAGAAGTTCAAGTGGTATCAGCAGAATGTATTTGTTCCTGGTGAGTAGTATATTGACATGTATTCAATGTTGCCATATCAATATGTGCATATTTAACAACACATCACATCATATCAATATGTCATAGGAGTAAATGCCAATCGTCTTGAGTTTGATCAGTTGGACGTGTCTACTCTTTCAGAGATACCCGCTGAGGATACTGCCGTTGTATCATGTGATGGAGACATTCCTCAATTGAAGGCAATGTTAGAGGAGCTCGATCTATACGAAGAGCACAAGATAGTATTCAATAAACTTAATCCTGCAGCATCTGCTGTTGAACAAGCCGCCGACAAGTGCCCCGTCTTTAAAGAGATCAAGCGTGAATTGCCGACACATACTGTCCGTGATATACCTCCTGAGGAATGCCCAATGAAGAGAAAGATACACCAAGGATTCAAGAGTGATAAGTTGTTTGGACTCAAGCTATCTCATACTAGAGAGCACGCTTGTATTGACCTCATCTCAGTCATGCCCGATATATTGACAAAATGTTGTACACCCGACAAGCTACAGAGTGGATTCATCAAAAATGGAATGCTTGATGCTAAATCTCGCACATTCCCCTCATTCAATGGTATGTTCTCAACATGTAAAGGCAATCCAACCATCGAAGACTACGACAAAATTCATGGTTTAATTGGTGATCTTGTATTGCAATATGATCAGCATGGACATGCTGATGATGACTTTCTTGCTGCCTGTCATATCAAGGCTGAAAATGGGGAAGAAGCACTGCGAGCACCAATGACGACCTTCTTCCGTCGCAACTACTCTCATCACAGATGTGGAGGGCTAATGCAGTGAGATTGTTTAACTTACACAAGATAGAGAATGAGCTAATGAGAGTCGATCCTAGCTTGGCAGTTAGTGAAGAAGTGAAGGCGAAGGCGGATGTGTTAGTCAAGATGCTCCGCCAACGATTCAGAACATTCTTGAAACAAAGAATCAGCAGCAAGGCAAAGCGTACTCATTGGTCTATGGAGTTTGCTCGTATCAATCTACCTGTTGTTGCTGCGGTGATGGCATTAAGCGGCCACTTGAAGAGTGATCTAGAGTGTTTGAACGATCGGGATAGTTTACTCATCACCAATTCAAGTTGTTTCCTCAAGTGTTATGATCATGCAAACAAAGACAAAGAAGGAGCGTACTTGTACTTTGATACAGTTCGTAATGTGTTTGTAAGAAGTGGTAAGGTTGCTGGAAGAGGTTTTGTTGTTCGAGGAGACGAGCATTTGAAGTCATCAAAGGCAGCTCGGCCTTCATCAAAACTATATCGCCTTTACCCATCAAAGGAATCTGTTAGAGCTACCAACAGGAGGAGAGGTCATTTTGAATCGCTCCTTCAAGTTATTGCCGCTGGGTTTGATCCAACAAGTGAAGAAATGAGCTCGCTTGAGAAGGATTATAAGAACGGAGGAGTATTTGTATTGAGCAAGGGGGATGTAGGTCAAATCAAGTCTAGCATGAAGAACTTAAAGTGTTCTGATAATGAAAAGTTTCGACATATGCTGGCATATCAGATGGAGTTGGGGTATGATCTAGCTCTATCCCCTGATGATATTGTATCAACCAACCCCGGATTTGAATCTGTTCTTGGCGTTATTAGTTCGAATGAATAACTATTCTAATGTATAGCATACGTGTGTTATCATCAAGTAGTAGCTAACATATCTTGTGCACAAAAATTGAGATTAAGACACTAGCAACAATATCATGATGCCTACACGGCGAATTAGACGAAACCAAGCGACCAAGACATCAACCAATAGGTGATTGATCGGCGGGGTATGGATATTGCAATCACAATTCAGTATAGACTGCATAGGAGGATGATATTACTACGGTGTGAGGTGATAAGAAGGCAAAAATTAGACCGGTATCCTTTTTTCTGTCGGCGACAGAAATTTGCAACACTAGCTAAGAATCAAAAGTCAAATAGCCTTCATCTTAACGAGTTAATCATCTTAACGAGTTAATGTCCCCACTAATTTAGGTGATTCCAAACCTTCTGGGTAAACGATTTCTTTTCTACTCAATTCAGATCTATTATTTCTTTATGAATCAACAGTGGTATCGTAGCTCATCGAATGTCTGTAGAATATCTCACAAAAATGGCCAAACGCACACAATAAATTTCTAACATGGTGGATAGTAACTTATCAATCGTAGTTATAATTGACAACTTCAACACAATTGTGCCCCTCTTCTATGTCATCATTCCAATAGCCCACTTGTTTACTAATACCCGACGCTACTAGGTATGCATTGCAACGTTGTGTACAACATTCACCCCACTATTGCCTTCTCTATCAAAACAAACTATAGGTAACTACAACACTCATCGAACAATACGACAACAAGCAAACACAATAATAATGGGTGCACAAGGATTCAATCGCTATAATCTCTTCTACCGTCTAGAACGGCATCTATTATTACACCAGCGTGGTGTAGAAACTCCTGCCTCCGATGCTCCATTACCTGACGTTGCCGAACGATATAAGTATTTAGAATTACCACCATTACCTCCGCGATATGCAGACCTTGTTATGCCAGATTTATGGTTTGTATCGTCAAAGGGTAGTGGTAAGAAACGTTCACATCGTAAGAGGTAAGTGTGTATTATTGCAATGTATTGCAATTTTGCTCAATCCCACAATACAATCCTATTATAGTCATGGAGCAGCATCCTTCACAGAAATAGCACAAATAGTAGCAAGTAATTGGAAAACAATTGATGAACAAACAATGACATTTGTTACCACCGTCTCATCTCTCCTTAAGAAATATATTGTTGAACATGGGCTTGAGGGTGAAAAGAAGACAAAGAAGAAGGCAACGAAGAAGAAAAGTAATAAACGACAGTCTTCTTCTCCTACAAATCCACATGAAATATCAGAAGAATCCTTAAATCACAGTATGATGGCAGTTCAACAATCATCACCACTTCATATTCATACGGATATTGAAAGTCATATTGAAACATTGCAGAGCAATCCTCTAATTCACTTTTCACATAGTTCCGCAACACCCATTGTGAACAACCTTTCATCTGCTGATATGGTATTATCACATAATGATGTATTAGGTGGTCAATATGATTTATGCCAGCCAATTGCAGAGGCGGCACCTGCTGCACCTTCACAACAGCAGCAAATAATACCCAATATAACAGGGAGTGATGATAATATTGTCAATAGTACGGAACAATCATTCCTATCTCATATATTCAGTAGCAACACTGGGGAAAGCGGGGTAGACGGGGCAGCACAAGAAGATCCCACCAATCTACAGCAACAACAGACTGTTACAGACTTGTTGGCACAAATGAGTGGCACCAGTTCGAGTAATCCACGACCAAGGGCTAGCCGCAGGAAAGTCCGCGTTAGTATTGTCTTATTTTATGAATTCATGTGTTCAATATGAAGTGTTTGAGATCTGAGTGCTTCATTTGGCCTTTATGTATCTTTATTTGATGTCTTTGCAAGCCGTATGCACTAACATATGTTACAATTATCTTTCTTTCTTCTTCATAAATCGTGATAACGCGCATCTTCCAGAGCTTCCATGCCTGACATGCCATCTGATGCAAGTCGTCGTCGTATTGCATCGTTGGAGGCTGAACTTGAACGTCGACGTGGTGAATTACATGGGGGCAGCAGTCCTAGGAATAATAAAAGACAACGGAGGGCAAGTACCATGGGCTCTCCGCCATACAAAGAGGGGATGAAGGAGGTTGATATGAGTAATGAGGAGATTTTCCAAATATGGAAAGGCTTGGATTGTGACGGTCCGTCGTACACACCGACTGGTCGCAACAGGGCAGCTTGAATTGGGGATTGGGGTGATGGCTAAGTTAGGGGAAATATATGGATGTAGCTTTAGATATTGCGAGGGTTAGGGAAATTAGCCAATGGATTATGAGGGGGGTGGATCGCCTTCACAGTTTTGAGATTATTACCTGTATGCTGAATTCTTAAATGTACATGTTGTTTAAAGTAATTCACACTCTCTTTAAAATGGTGTAATTAATAGTTATATATTTACACTCCCCGATACACGTACACATCACATTACATAGAAACAAAAATTATCTCCCTCTTGAACTACCCCCACCCCCATATAGGACATTTTTATTGGCCTTACCTAGCTCTACCGAATTCACCCGTTGGGCAAATCTCAAAGAACATAAACTCTCTTGACTACTCGCCAACGTGGGCGATAGATTCACAAACATCAAGGCCTTGCCATCCCCACTCAGACAATCTTGAAGGAGATACGTGAGTTTTGAATTACGGAATGGAATGTGCTTTGATCCATTTGCAAGACTGGTAAACACATCACCCAAAGAACTTAGACTCTTATTGATGGCCTGTGTTTCCTTGAGACGCTTTGCATCAGAACCGGCACCACTACGATCAAGACGTTCCGATCCGGCAAGATCACATAGATTGAGCGCACCCTGGACGACAGTGCCACTTTCTTCATTACTTCCACAGAGATGAAGCATGAAAACAGAATGACTTCGTGAACTCTGAGCATTCATCTTGGTAGTGGCGACAGATCGAGCACGTGCAGCAGCGGTCATAACTGCCTCAAGCTGTCCAAGACCGACAGACTTGTTCTCCACATCAATATCCACCATATTAATTCCATCGACAAAGCTCTTGCCCTCGGCATTCCTCTTAATGGATAGCTTTGTGGTGGTTCGTGTATCACGGGGCTTCATGGAGCCATCGGAATTCATCATGACGAGTAAATCACGCAATTCCTCATTGTAAATCTCGAGGAAACTTGCCTTCATGGTAAATGTCCATCGCTGGGATTGCATCATGGCAGCTTGAGATAGGATTTGTTCCACAGCTCGAGGGATGATACCACGCATGGCACCATTTCCACTTCCCTGCATAGTATGAGTCTTACCAGAACCTATATAAATTGATATGATAATGGAATAAAGTTGATGAGATTTGGAAGAAACTAGCACATAGCAAGGCAAAGCAGAATTAAAACATCAACTTACCAGTCTGCCCATACGAGAACAAGCAAACGTTGTACCCATCGAGAGCACTCTGTACAAACTCTGATACTTCATCAAACACCATATCTTGACCCGTCGAGGGGGCAAAGACTTTGTCAAACTTGAATGCATGTCCCTCGCCAACGTGCTTGCCTTGGATGGTGAGACTCTCTCCATCTGGTTGAAAGTCAATAGACGACTGACGGCTTGCCGCACCATCATTCGGAAGAAAGGGTCGTGTACGAACATAGACACGAATATTACCACGCAACTCTTGGATACGATTGTGCAATGCACGACGGAGCTGCTCACCAGAAAGCAATTGCTCCTCCAACTCGGTAATACGACGATCACGCTCTTCAATACGTGCCTTGAGAATAGCAGGGTCCATCTCAGCTGCCTCATCGTCCTTCGCATCACCATCATCTTCGATAGACTTGCCAGCACGACTCTTGAGGACACTCATTTCAAATAAGAGATGTGATTCACGGCTCTTCCAATTCTCTTCCTTGGCTTGTAGATCAGCCTTATTCCGTGTCTTCAACTCCTCCAAATCGGCACATGTTGCATTCAACTGTGCAGTTGTAGCGGTGTGCTCAGTAGTTAATGCTTGCAATTGAATCTCAGCCTCAATATTGGTAGACTTACTACTATCCAACTCTTGATAATCCTTCTCAAGTTCATCATAATTACGTTCAAGAGTCTCAATCTCCTGTTGACAACCAAACACTTCCGATTCCAACGATACCTTCTCGATACGCAAGCTCTTAATCTCATCATCCTTATTCTTCACTTCCTTTCGTAAGTCCTTGATTTCATTATTCGTCTTGAGACGTTCACCCCATGAATCTTTATTCCCTCCATTAATATCACTCCCTCCCGCCATGCCATTACTACTACTAGCACTTGCACGTGCCTCCAACCTTAATCGTGAATTCTGCTCTTCAAGTGCTTCATTCTTCATTTCTAATTCACGATACCGTTCATCAACATCCTTACTGCTATGTTGATAATTTTCAATTTCTGACATGAGACGTTCACGTTCTTTTAACCACATATCTTCCTTTTGACGGATACGTGCTTCCAGTGGTGCCTTGGACATGTTTAAGTCAAACTTTTCACGTTCTAAATTATCAATACGTTTTTGCATAACTTGTAATCGAGACTTGAGTGCAGCGGAATCGATTGAGTCATGAGATTCTTGTGAAAAGTTATTTGTTGTTGTAAGGGAAGAAGTGGTGGGTGTGGGATGTTGGATACTACTCAACTGTTGAGCTTCATCCACCTCAAACTGCTGTTGCTGTGGTTCATCACCATCCAACTTTTCAACACTCCGTTCATTCGAACCAGGGTATGATGGTGGCAACAACGGCTTACTGGACTTACGTGATCCCGTGTCACCACCTGAATTATGTGATGCCTGCTGCTGCTGTGCTTGCATATCAGATGGTGCCAAGCTAGTCCTCCGTCGAACACGACGCTGTGCACCACCTAAGCTAATTGCACTTGATCCTCTTGATTTACCACGACGTGAGGGTGTGCCCAATCCACCCAAATTATGTGTTGATGAGGCTCCATATCCCCCAGTACTGACACCGACAGCAGCATCTTCTTCTTCACCATTATGACTAGAACCAGAATGTGACGGTGGTAGTGGTGGTGGTAACTTACGTCCAGCACCCCTTGTTGGCGTGCCACCCAAACTGCTACTGTTATTACTATTGAGCAAATTATTAGAGGATGGACTTCCATAACTTTTTTGTGGAGTACCCATACCACCACCACTTGCACTATTTCCACCCTGTGCCTGTTGCTGTTGACGTTGTTTACGTAATCGATACCTTTCCAACGCTGTTAATCCTGACATATCATCCGCTGCTACTGCTGGATTTTCCTTCTCTTGAACAACCCTACTTGGTGCCGAGGATGGTGGTTTGGAATATACTGGCTTTTCCACAACTGGCTGCTGCTGTTCTTGCTGTTGTTCATAATTACTACGATTATTATTAGCATTCATATTGTGTAAATCATCATATTGACTTCTTGCTGAATATGATGAATTATTGTTGTTGTTATCAACGTTGGGTGATGCAATTATTGGTGATAATTTATTATTATTATTAGAGTATGATGATTGAGAATAGGATGGCCGGGAAGGGGAAGGAGCTGATTTTGGTGGATGATTAGAGGCTGCTGATGCTCCACTGTTATTATTAGAGGCACGGCTTTTACGCCATTCATCCAACATTGCCCTACGGTCTTTTTTAGGTTCGGCACCTACATTATTGCTCTCGTCACTGCTGCCACTACCGCCGAAGGATGTACGACGATTGGCACGTCCACTGGCATTACCTAATGCTGGTAAGGAGCCCGGACCTAAGGACATTCTACTACGTCTTGCGCTCATATTATTATATTGATATTTTGTTGATATTGTTCGATGTGGTTGATTTATTTTGTTGTATAGATTAAATTTTCTGATGGTGCCGTGTATTAAATTAGACACGAAATATTGTTGCAGACTACTACACCCTCTTCTGTCAATATATATCACCACGCTCGCTGTCAGTATGGTAAGGATTGCCGCCGTAATACTAAACAACCAACACAACTTTTGAGTGAGGTAAAAAGAAACTGACAAAATCGCCTAACCTAGTTGGAACAAGAAAGACTCCCTAATAAACTTCAACCTCTTGGTTGACCTTGTGTGCGTTTGTGTCTTGACATTATATAGATAGCAGAATAATATAATTAAATACGATCAAATATGCAGGGAATGGATCGGTAAGTAAGCGTTTAATAGTTGTGTATATTATAGGGTTTTGTTCGACGGCGCCGCGGCTATTTATGAGTTGAAAAAAATATATGGTGCATGAGAATTTTTTATGCTTGTGGTTTATGTTGGTGGTCGATCGATATCGGTATTACTTAGTGTACCTAAGGATTAAATCATATGCAGATACATGATTATTGTATAGAGGATGTAAATGGTCGGTGGATTGAGTTATTAGTATTTTTATGGGGGTACTAAATCGATATTGTTGATGTACTTTTGTTGGTCTATGTCAAATTTATATAAACCATTCAATACTAAACCACACCCTCCTTTAACCCCACAAACAACAAATACACACTAATACACACCAATATGATACAAATACAATATAAAACAACAGTTATCAAAAGATTGAAAAGCCAGGGTCAAACCTAGGTGAAGGTACCTACGGCGTAGTATACAAGGCACGTGATCGTCAAACGGATGAAATTGTTGCATTAAAACGTATCCGTCTCGAGGTGGAAGATGAAGGTATTCCATCAACAGCCTTACGTGAAATATCATTATTACGTGAATTAAATCATGAAAATATTGTTGATTTAAAAGATTGTGTCCAACAAGACGGAAAGTTATATTTAGTATTTGAGTTTTTGGATAGAGACTTAAAAAAGGCATTGGAATCATACAATGGATTATTAGATCCAATGTTGGTTAAGAGTTATCTATTCCAAATGTGTAGGGGATTGGCATTCTGTCATGCACGGGGTGTTATGCATCGTGATTTAAAACCACAGAATTTATTGGTTGATAAGAATGGTGTATTAAAACTTGCTGACTTTGGTTTGGCAAGGGCATTCTGTCCACCCATCCGTCCATTGACACATGAGGTTGTTACCTTATGGTACCGTCCACCTGAGATTTTATTGGGATCACAAACATACGCCCCTCCCATGGACGTATGGGCAATTGGTACCATCTTTGTTGAGATGGTTACCAAACGTCCATTATTCCCAGGTGATTCAGAAATTGATGAAATCTACAAGATATTCAGGCAGTTGGGCACGCCTGATGAACGTGTATGGCCAGGTTGTACCGCCTTGCCAGACTGGAATACGGCATACCCCACATGGTACAAGTCAAACTTCTGTAAGACATTCTTGGAGAATGTTGATGAAAGTGGACTTGACTTGTTGGAAAGGTTCTTGGCTTACAGTCCCAAGGATAGGATTACTGCCAAGGATTCATTGAATCATCCGTACTTTGATGATTTGGATAAGGAGAACATCTAAGCACTCTCCTTTACAGCTTGTGGGGGAGTGTGGGGATCATAATAAATTTGGGTTGTGGGGCATAATGGAGGATATGTGCATTAATCTAAGGGGGGAAATGGGGGAAATAGTACATTATTAGTTGTGGTTGTTTGGCTATTTGAATGTTTGTTTATTAGGTAAAATGGAGGAATACTGGATGCACTCGTCGAGCGAGGGTGGTTTGAAGTTTTTGACGTGAACGACGTTTGTCATCAGCTGTAACTTTGCATAAATAGTAAAGCAGTAGTGATTGAAATTAATGTTTTGGTATTATGCCTCTATTATGCTTACACAAGTACATCACCTCTACCTCTATTAAAGATTAATATACTTCAGCAACACAATGCTTTAGATAGGTGAATGATAGAAGTAAGGTGTGTTCAAACATACAAACAGGGACTCTTAGTTTTTGTTAATCTGGATTCCGAGATCTTACGATGCCCCAGCATTTATTTCTCCGTTTACTACTTTCATAAAAGTCATCGCATGATTCCATTGTTCAGAAGACATACTCGCCGTCGATTCATGATTAGAGTCAAATTCTGCCGCTGCCTTCCTCTGTTCGCTCCACATTTCGTCTCGTCGCTTCTGGTAGTCACGCAGTGCACTTGTATATTCATCTTTTGTAACAGAACCGTTCATGAAACATGTTTTAACTCCATCCAGTGCTCCCTGATACCCAGCCCTAGCTGCAATTATGTAGTGCTCATATGCACGGCGTTCATTTCCAGCCTGTCCTTCCATGCGACCAAGCTTGGTTCTCGCCAAAACATTCCCCTTCATGGCTCCAAGCTCCCAAAAGTGTATCGCTTTCTTCATGTCCGCTTCCATGCCAATCCCATCTCGGTAGGATATACCCAAGTTGTAATATGCATCGCCACAACCTAATCGACCTGCCTTCAGTAATAATTCATTACATTTCTGATTGTCTTGTGCTAAACCCATAAGTCCTTGGGCATAGTAACCTGCGAGCATAAAATAAGCCCAATTATTGCCTGCTTCTGCAAGATCATATGTTCTTTTTACGAGTGCTTCGATCGAATCAAAAGATGAACAAGTTTTCCTGCAAAATGCGCACAGTCCTAAATCCCCCTTTGTGTTAAACGCTGTTTCCATCACAGCATGACTACAACCATTGCAAATCTTCTTTCCGCAACATGCTTGGAAGGTTGTCTGATCTGCCGTTATATGGGGTAGGAAACAGATGGGGCACTCTTCTGAATCCACTTCTTGAAATAGAGCTTCATCGTGTAGTTCAGCGGCACGTCTCTTACATTCTTTTTTGTGCATAGGCCGATGTGCAATTTGGCAATCTCTATTGCAATAGCTTACCATTTTGCATGCCGTACATGATTTTAGATTGATACCGCCCTCTTCTCCCTGGCCACAGTTGGCACATATCACAATATTTTGCTCATATGATATGCACACTTTTCTACTCATATTTGATATATTCGAGAGGTTTATGATATGTATGTGCTATGTGCTGTAGATTAGAGTTGTTTTTCCATATCGTACTCGGATTTGGTTCTATGTACGATACAACTTCTTGGCAATTTTTCATTTTCAAGGATACCAACCAGCAATGTTGATTGTGGCCGAATGATATCTGGAGGATTGCGATCTATTGTCTAATCCTAGTACTATATTGATATTATAATTGAGCAGTATGGTATAGCCATATAAATCCTAGGATTACTTGTATACGATGAACTCTTTCTTTGATGGTGGCTCCGTGGCAGATGTTTGAGTGAGGTTTTGGTTGCGTTTAGTTTGCTTTGGCTGGATATATATAGGTATTTATTGAGAAAGTTCAAAAACAATAGTATGATATGATGATGCGCATTAATCATTAGGCTGATAAGTAGTAGTATAGATATGGTTGCACATGAACTGGTATAAAAAATGAAGTATGAAGTTAACAACTGTAAAAGCGTTAGATTAGAGGAGATAGTATCACCAGAAGATGATGATAATATCATTCCTCTCACGAATACTCGATATTTAGAAGATTTACAAAATATTGCACAAGAAGAAACAACAACTGAAGAGGTGAAGAAGCCAGTCTCTACGAGGATACTACCATCTCGAATCCTACGTACCATTCTGTTTATTATATCATTATGGTTCATCCTCAACTTACAAACAAATACAAAAGTAACAGCAGGAGAAGAATGGGCACCAACGTTAGATGGGTATAAACCAATCACTAATGGATTCGGTGAAGGATCAGTGCACATTATACAAGTAGCCAACAAAGAATATTTTGAAAACAAAAGCCCACAAATTATGAATCGCACTGCAATGATCGAAATTAATAAAAGATGGGCTAGTTGCAATAACTACACACATACATTAAAGATTATACCAAAATCTGAAGACGGTAACATGTATACCGCAAAAGTTCAAACCATTCTTGATACATTAACAACGATAAAGGAAGACGATTGGATCATCTTCCTTGATGGGGATGTGCAAATTCAAAAAGATGTATGTGATAGAACTCTTGAAAAGATTATACCGCTAGAATCTGATGATAATATCGCATGTGAGTTTCTTGCAATGACTAGCACATCCACAATTAATACCGGTGTAATGTTGATTAAAGCTACAAACTCAACAAAGACTCTAGTACAACAATGGCTCAATGAACAATCAACACCAAACGATAAAGAATTAACATACGGTGCCGCTGATCAATTATCACTACAAGAAGTTATATTACAACATATACTTCCCAAAACAATATATACCAAACATAAATGCAGCACCGGTAAACAAAGTACACGTAACTATTGCTTTCGGGATACATTACCATTAGAATATCGATCGACTAAGAATATATGTTTAATATCTTGTCATGATGAGTATCCATTGCAATGTGCTGATTGTGATCAAGAATGTAGTAGAAGTAAAGCTATTTTCGTTCATGATAATAAGAAGGAACGAAATATGGGCTGGTGATATGTGGATGGGAAGTAAAGCTATATTCTTTGTGCATGATGGGAAAGGGTTAATATCAATTTAGGTTGGTGATATGATATTCATCCAATCCGTCAGTCAACTAAGAGCGTTTGGCGTATCTTGTGATTTGTCTCAAGAACCCTGCCATGCTAGAGAGACGGGTGGCAGTAGTCGTCAGAACAACTTCGTATGGACTATTGGTCGTCCCAATGTGGACGGCAGACAACAGTCGTCAAGTTAGTCCTTACTAAATCCAAACTTCAGCCCATGTAAATGCTAATAATATTGGTTAATGCATATGGCGGACTAAGTGGTATGTAAAGACACAATACATCAAGTACAACTTCCTTAGATATTTACTTCTTCTTTCTCAGCCTCATATCTTCCCTTCTCTCTCCAATCCTACATAGAATTCTTCTCCTTCCAAGAAGCAAGGTGATCTTTTGGCCTCTGATGGATATCACCAAACATATTCCCAAGGAAGGAAGCAATATCATCCCCGGGCTTCATCGAATAACAAGCCTGGATCCCAGGAATAGTACCCTCTTGAGATGGAGAGGACTCGTCACGAGGGAGGTTGGGACCGGATGGTGCGTCCTTCACTAAATCCCAAATAGGAGGAAGACCTACACGTCGAGCAATAGACTGCTTAAGACGATCCGCACGCCAATCGGCGGGTACTTTCCAACCCATCTTTTCACATGTTACTTTGACTGCCGTATCTTCAAGAGCAGCATTAACATCTTTGCCCATTGACCAGGCATACTCACGGAACTGAAATTGGTCCTTCTCTTGAACATTCAGAATTTCACGCATATGAATACTACCAGGTGCAACCAAAGGCGCGTCTTTTTTCATCATGTCCATCATTTCATTACTTGATTCGTAATGGGGTTGACGAGTTTTGTAGCTAGCAGCACGTGAATACAATTAGGTTTATCTACTGTGTACTACACAGTAGCCTACAGATATTAGAATCCCCGACAGCTCTTACCACTTGAGACAAGGGAATACAGTGCCATTCTAGGAACAACACCACATTGGACTCCATCCTTAACATGTCGACTTCGAGAACATAGATCATAGACTCAACCCCAGAACTCTTATCGATATGATAAGATTATTCTGTTGGAGAACTCTGGACGATGAACCTTCACTATGCCTCATTACGTGATACCTCGCGGTGTAACAATCACGTCAAAGGGGATATTAATATACATAGAATAAACTCGGATAACATTCAACTACTTGGTCTTGACGCTACTATCGTTACTTGCCTATATGTATGTGTAGTTATGGTATAGAAGAGGTAGTAGTATGAGTAGTGAGAACATAAGATATGAAAGGATACCGACGAATAAAGAGACTATATGATATGCCGATACTACTGCTATACATTCTTACCTCACCATCGTCACGAGATACATCGTCGTCACCGCCGCTGCTTGTCTATAGTAGTAGAGTTAGTAGAGAGATATGAAAGTTGTGTATATGATGTGGGTATGATAGGATAGAATGAAGGTGTCGGCAGTATGGATATCATATACCGCCGACGCCGTGTCAATATAATATAGTCTTACCTCGTCACCGTCGTCATCATGAGTAACGATGCCACCGCCACCGCCACTGCCAACAGAGCCGCCGCTCGATTGAGTAGTAGGTGTATGTTGTTGAGATGTTGGATTCTCCTTCATTGCAAAATTATGATTATTTTTGTTAGTGATTTTATTAGGGGAGATATTTCAAAGAAGAATGCGTCAGTGATGTGGTGTCAAATCAAGCTGTTAAAGTTCACTCAGACAAACAAAGTTCACTCAGACAAGCTCGTCATTGGATATGGCCTGTGAAATCCATCGTCTCTAGAAGATCTCTTGAGAAGATCTTGTGCGATTGTGAGGAATAGTTTGCTGAGACTTGAGACACAAAAATAAAAGGACTGCTTCACCTCTCCGTAGGTAGATAGAATAGCAAGTTAACTCATAGCCACACAAATTACATTGCAGTAGGCTATTATTAGTGTTAGTATATCATCGCCTCTTTCCATCAACAATCATGGGGAAGCGTCAAGGAGATGAACTATCCGCTAACCAATGCTACAGCTCGCGAAAGGTTGCACTGAGAGGTCATAGTTTTAGGCTGGGTGGTGCTACGGGTGATGCTTTAGACAATGATATCGTCGACATATTGTCTCGTATATCATTATGGGTATCTATGAGACGGTATATTGCCAGTAAGATAGCTAATTATATCATTACTGCATCTGTATTTTCAGAAGAGTTTGGAGAGATTATACAAGATATGATGTACAATCCAAACAATTCACCAAAAGTGAATCCAACAAAAACAATGTTTTGGTACATCTTATTGAATCTAACACCACAGAGAGGAGATAGGCATGCTCTGTTTGAATATGTACCACCTGAGATATTGAATTCGTTTGCCATTGAGGAATTTTTTATGGCGGCCGGACAAGGTCCTCTTCTTCAATATACAGCCAATGATATGGCTGTTAGTTTCACAAACCACTTAGGCAACTTTGACACATATCAAAAGTATGCCGTCGATACGCAACTGAGAGAGTTATACCCAAACATGGGAAAGAAGAAACTAAACAAGATCATAAAAGTTGTAATAAAGATGATCAATAACATTAATACTACCAACATACCCGATGAATGTCATACCCAGGAAGTTAAAGATGTTATTGATTTGCATAGAGATCTGCTCGGATTGGGTCCGTATGAAGATGGTCCCAACGGTAAGATCATGACTAAGGATGTAGTTGCCAAGGATCCTCAGTTTGCAATTGATTACTTCAGCTCTTGTCTAGTCATCCAAGAGAGTGTAGATGATACAAGGAGGTTCAATCTATCTCCTCAATTTAAAGCACAACATGGCTTTGCACGTATTGGTAATGCAATGTTCTATTACATCTTGATGGAGTGTGGAGGATTGAGTGATAATGAGAAGAAAGCCTTGAATCAACGACTGAAACAAATGAAAGGTACAGGCAATGTTGCTAGCAAGTTTAATCGACTCCCCGATGCTGAGAAGCGCAAGTATTGGGGCAAGTTGTTCGACTTTGAGAGGTATGAATGTGATAATGAAGATCAGAAACGAGAGTTTATCTATGAGATACTTACCGATGGTGTATCTATTGTCTTCAAGTACAAAGTTACCAAGAAGAATGATCAGCACAATCACCCGCGTGCAAAGATTCTTCCCGAGCCTCGGGTACCATCAAGTGTAACGGCTGAATGTGAAGAATTGGTTGGGTTTGGTCAATATCCAACTCTTAGCCGTCGTGGTGTTGTTGAAAATCACGAGGATTATGTCAAGCGGTGTATTTATATTGTTCATGAAAATGGAAATGGGTGCTGTCCTAAGATGAGAGTCTTAGTTGACTATGCCACGGGCAAGCTTCATCCTCCGCCACCTAATACTCCGTCTCTTCAATGTATTACTCGAGATCCTAAACATGATTCTTCTGACAGTACACAATTAGATCGTTGGTGGCAAGAGTTATCTGAAGATGAATTGAAACAGATTATCTTCTTCTCTCACCGAGATATTCCTTACTCTACAGCATCACTCAAATGTAAGATATGTTGTTGTGTTGTATATCGCATACCTAACTTATATATACTAACATATCTTGCTTGATTCTCTTATCATACACACAGGTAAATACTTTTGGAGTTGTGATCCTGGTCATACAAACTTGATCTCGATGCAACTCTTCTATATGGATAAGAACTACAATATCCATGCCGTTGGCAAACGTATCGATGTCAAGAAGAGTGACTACTACCAAAAGGCTTGTTTCAAGCGTATCAAGCGCAAGATGGGCATTTGGCTCGAGCCATTTCAGACGACATTTCAAGATATGTCCCAACACTCAACAAAGACTACCGATCTTGATCAGTTGGTAGCAAATGCCAACGCTTTTGCCACTACTAGAGTTGACTATTGGAATGAAGTAACCAAGAGACGTCACCGCCGTATTAGATTCCACTGCTTTGTCATGAAGGAGAAGTTCTTGACTCGTATGTTTCGGAAGATTAGACACCGATCATACCTTAAAGATGGTGAGGTACCGTTGGTGATCATGGGTGATGCAAGTATTCCAATATCTATTCGAGGTACCGTAACTGCACCCGTCAAGTACATCCAAGAACTCTTCAAAAGATTCTGTGAAGTGCTTTATGCCAGTGAGTTTCGTACTAGTATCATCTGTTGGCGATGTGGATGCCTCACTAGCAAGTGTGCACTGCGTGGTAGTACCGCCAATGGATATCCTAATATCTGCCGTGGATTATTGTATTGTGGTGGTATTACTTGTCGCCTTAACCAACAGCAGCTCACCCACAGAGATGAGAATGGACTGAAATGCATTCTTATTAGCTTGCTCTTCAGGCCAGCTATTCTTCAGCGGGGAGGTGCTAATCAAAGTCTTTCCAAGATGAGGAAGATACACTACATCAACCCTTCCCTAACTCGTCGAAAGGAAGAATTAGAGCTTCAAGCAGGGCTTGTGGGAGAGATGATTCAAGCATTTCCTTTTGATGTTGATATGGAAGATGCCGATGATGTTGCCAGTGCCGATGAATCTTCCAATTTAAGTGGATCTGAGATGGATAGTGCTTCCGAGGTTGATGATGATGCCGAAGAGAAGTCTGATATCGATGATGAGCCCGATGATGTTGCTGACGATGCTGTATCAGTGGGTACATTTAGTGCTTCTTCCGAGGTTGATGACGATGTTGATATGGGTATTGTTGGTGATGATGCCGATGATATTGCTGATGATGCTGTATCAGTGGATACATTTAGTGCTTCTTCTGAGGTTGATGATGATATGGATGTGGAAGATGCATTTAGTGCTTCTTCTGAGGTTGATATTGATATGGGAGATGCAGATGATGTTTCCGCGGGTGCCGATGATAATACTTTTGCATCCGATTATTCACTAGGTTCATTTAGCAATGATGACGAGCCTGATGAGCTTGATAGGCTCATGTGAGTATGCTGTTTTGTATGATGAAGACACAGATACTCTCTTAGAACAGATAATGGAGTATAGATATGTCAATACACAGAGTATCATTCACTTACCTAGATATCTACCGAGGCATAAAGAGGTATGAGAAATCATATTGGGGATAGAGATACAAGTGAGGAGATACCACCTATCTCCCTTTGAGGATGTAGCCAGTCTCACCACATATTTACAGCCTTATGGATTTAAATTTGAGGCTTTAAATGGTCGTAGAATATTGACTTCTCCATTCTATCCGAAGAATTGTACCGGTACTCTGCTCTTTCTTCGCAGACATTTGATGATAAAAGGCCACTTGACGACTACTTGATATGATTTTCAGCCTTACTATCGTGTCAGAAATAATGTAATGTGTGGTGCTCATTCACTTCATAATTTTCATTTCACACACATCATATCATACAATCGCCTACTACTACTACCACAACTATCATCGTCGGCCATCATGTCTGTGAGTATATACTATATTTCATTCTCTTTTGTATCTCACCATATCTCATCATATCATCATATATACATATATATCTCTTATAACAGATGTACTTATGCCCTCATTGCAATAAAGTAGAATGCCTTGCAGATCTTCATCGTCCAGACCTACTCGAGCATATCCGCAAAAACCGATCGCTGTATGCTGCGCCTCCATCTGTATCTGTTTCGAGGAGAGATGAGATCTACAGACAAACAAGGAAGAGTATCTACCGCTACTACTCTGTTACCCTCCAGAATATCCGTGGAAGGGGTAACCATGTACCACTTCCTGATTGTGTTTATGATCTTATCCATGCGTGGTTCCCCGATTCCACTGGAACTCGTGTCGGGTTTCAAGTGTGGAGTGATGCGGCAAAGAAGCGAGCAAGTGATGAGATTGATGCTTTCATCTATGGCGATTTTGAATGAATGGTGCCGTCAAATACTACTGTCTCGACTATCTACATTTCGCATATTGTATTATCAAATTATTGATCAGCAATATAGAAGAGATTAGGGTGTGATGATTATGTATTGCATTGCAACATTAGTTTTGATTTTTTGAATTTTGAGTATCTTTTTTGTGTAGGTTTACATAATTATAATGATGCCCACTGCCCACATCCAATCAATTGCCTTTATATAGATTTAATTATATAGTTGTCAATCTAATAACATTATTATTGCAATCCTCATCGTCGATCACTCATCAACACACACTTAGCTCTCGGAACGATGATAAAAAAAGGATCGGTATCCTTGAAATAAACTTGATGCCGACGTGATGATACTTTTGCTACTTCTGTTGATAATAACGAAGAGTTCAGTTACTTCTATTATCAATCGCTACCGCGGGTGCCTCTCGGCGAGCCCTGCGGGGCTGTCGTGTCGACGGCTAACAGAGCACAAAGCAGTCCTAGTTATAGTAAAAAGCAAAAATTCAATTTTGTTAGTGAATATCAATTTTTAATTTACAATCAATACAGTTACAGGATGACGATGCTATCCCCCCGAGAGTCGATCTATCAAGGCAACGAGGCAACACAACACCGTGAAAGTTATGATAAATACAAGGACGACGAGAAGAAGTATTATGACGACGTGTCAGACGAATTCGTTTGGGTGTCTTCTGCTATTCATCGGGGATTACGTGATTTACAATTCGGTGTAGAAGGTATGGAAGGAATATGGAAGGAATACAATGGAATGGAAGGTGGAAGGAATACAATGAAACAAGTACCGTCGTCTTTACGGAGGAGTTCAAATGGAGCAGTGTAGAAATCATCTCCTGTTTATTATATTTATATTAAATGTTTAAGTATTAGTATCAATTGCAATGAAAATGAATGAGAAACAACAAACGAGCAACACAATAAATCAGATTGATAAGATAGAGATAAGTTAGAGTTAGAGTTAATTAAGAATACCCCGACCCCACACTCTACATTAAATGACATCAGTTCTATCTCACCTAAAGAAGGAGATTATAGCATCCAAAATGAACAAGTCAATAGTCAAACAGTTACAATGTTTTTAGATAGAACAGCATCAGTAGTGGCAATTGAATTTAAAAAAATCTAATGCATGATCAACTCTTTGAAAGGATACCCCACAACTAAGACACAACTTACCTAAAGAAGAAGATAATAGCATATCATCAAGCGAACAGCACAGCAGTTGAATACAATATAAATGGTTAGTATATCATTTATATCAATATGAAACATATCACACAAATAAATTGATGTACAAGAAGTACACTTGGGGTATCCTCTTACCTTTCCCCATCACCTCTCCCCCGTTTCCCTTCATTGAAACACGAGAAAGGAATTCATCATGGGCAGCAAATGCTGAAGCGATATCACTGCTACAGGTTACTTTAAACGCGGCTGCCATTGTGTTAGTTATAATATTTCCTTTATCGAGGGGCCTCAGCATATTACACAAAATCTACATCAGCTTGAACAAGATATGAGAACAAGTCAGAACTCTTTAGAAGTCACTGATGAGACAGTTCTGACGTGTGAATACCGAACGACTACGACAACTTCTCAAAACGACACCAATACAGGTACAATGATTCTTTGTTGGGGATGGGGATTTGGTCGATTGGCGTCTCCACTCTCATAATACAGGCTGTAATCATTGCAACATACCAACCACACATTACATCTCTCCAACTACTGTCGACGAGTACAAGACCTCTACTATCAATGTATACAACTACTTCTACTGACATCATGCCTTCACCAACAACATCGCCGCCTACTTCTACTGAACAACAAGAGGTATCTCAATCTCCATTCGATTCATTTGACTTTGATGATGAACTACCTGGTATTATCGATTACGATCGTCATGGTCATGCTTCATCTGCAATCATATCAGTATCAAGTAGCAGTAATAGCAGCATCAGTAGTGATGTGCAACAGCAGCAGCAGACATTGGTATCCTCGCCATTCATGCTCGGCGATTACACTGAGAAGGAGCACTTTTTACCGTCAACTAGTATCCTGAGGAATGAAGTGCTAGAGTTATATCTATGTAAAGATGTCGACGGAGATGTACCAATGAATAATGGTAACCAGCAGCGGTTTGCATTCCGCTGTATCCATTGCAAGAATGCTACCAACCGAGCGGACATGGCAGAGATTCATCCAAAGGTATGTCAAATGTTTATATTGCATATCATGTGTTAGTTGTTGTGTATATGAAGTATGAACACGATATTCTGTACAAATATCTAATACGAATTCTATATTCTTTAACTCTTACTTATATGTGTATTCGTTTACTCTCCTCTCATGGCGCGGCAGGTAAGATAATTTTTTTCGTTTGTTTGTTGTTTTATTGAGGTATCTTTTTATACCTCTTTTGTACAACGATGCATACCATATGTATTATCTGTATCGATATATGGTCTCTAACTTCTCTATCTCTTATATTTATATCTATATCTATTTGGATTGTTATGGGTTTGTTTATCTCTATCAGGTAAGAAGTGCATTAATATTAGAGGTATCCTCTCAACATATTATATGTGCATATGAACATTATATTATATGCCTCATCTTTGGATAAAGTGGTGTTTGTATGCATTCACACATTCGTATAATCTCTAATTAACTTTTATCTCTCATTTATCCCATTTTCATCATTCTTATGGGGTATTGTTTCTCTTCTACAATATCAGGTAAGAGATGCATTATTGAATATGAATTTGTTGAGGTATCTTTTATACTTCCCTCACACATATTGCTAATATCAATCTCCCTCCTCCTCCTCTCTATTCATATATTTTAGTCTCTTATGGAAATTCGAGAGACCTTCCTCAGCTTTGAGCAAACTCATGTACCAACGTGCACGTTTATACCAACTAGTATCCGTGAAGCTTATGACAAATACAAGTCAGATGAGACAAAGTACTGCGATGTCTCCGATGAGTTTGTATGGGTAGCTTCTGCCATTCATCGGGGATTACGTGATTTACAATTCGGTGTAGAAGGTATTGCTTACCTTCCTGAGCTAGCAAGTCCATATAATCTGAAAGATTCTATACCAAAGATTCTCGAGCATATCACTCATGAACAAGCAAATGAAACGATTCAACCAATTCAACAGTATAACATTCAAACATGTGATTTGTTAGAGACTGATATACTATTTCAACCTGGACATAATGGACTTGAGCTCATCGGTCATGGAGGCAATCATTACTGGCATCGAATCATGATTGATCTTCGACCAACCTATCATGTATGTGGATTGTCGGCAAAGACTCTCATAATCCGACGGATTGTCAAAGTTAGTAGGCACAGGAATCCTCCAGGACGATTCTTACTACAAGATCAAGTATCTGGACTTTGGAATGAGATCGGAGATGAAGAGGCAGAATCCAAAACATACGCTATGATGGAACATGCAAGTAGACACTCGTATTCTAGTAGTGGAGCCACTCTAGCAGTGGCAGGTACAGGGCAAGCGGATACCTTTGACAAAGCCTTCGAGATAGCGGAAGCCATGAAGGCTCTGAACGAAGGTGATGTGGGTGGAGCTAGTTTGATGAATCATCATCTAGATCCTAACGTACACCAATCAACAACAGCGAGGCCAAACAGTGCAGTTGAAGAAGAGAATGAAGCTCGTCAACCCAAGAAGAAGCAAAAGTTAGAGAATAGATATTCAGTTGTGGACTCGGTAAGTACTATTTGATATGTCTATTCATAAGCATGTATTATAGCATGTATTATATTCATAGCGTATCATTTATCATTATGTCACTTTACTTTCTATTTGACTCTGCAGCTCAAACAAGTACCAGAACCAAGGCGTCGTGTTTCTTCACGACAACCAGTTGTATCTATAGAATCAACGAATATGTTGAGTATCCTGTTTTACAATGTCCACGGCAGTGAACAAGAGTTGGAGTTGGAGAAGAAGACAAAGCCGCATGGCTCGTCATCACGCTACAACGGAGTATATATTAGAAATACCAAGCACGATTCTTTCTTTGAGGCCTCGTTCCTCGCCTTTCGTCTTGGCAATAAGTTCGCGCTCCAGTCTGATGCTGCTCTTGCTTACGATTCGGCAATCAGAGCTCGGGAGTTGAAGGAGCATTACCGAAAGATCAACTTTGATACAAAAGAAGATTACTTGGAGGCACGTGAGAAGGAGATGAAGAATCGAGGTATTAGCATTGACTTGGAAGAAACATTGGTTTGTTCGATTTCTACGGTTAAAGCTTTCAAAGATCAGTTAGTATCCAAACAAGAGAAACCTAAGAAGAAGCCATTTGTGAGCAAAGTAGTTGAGAAAGCTGAAGAGGAACCTAAACAGAAACCAGAACCAAGCCGTGTCTCTCCAAGAAGAAAGACTCGGGTATCTAACAAGTTGAGCTCCTTGTTTTCCTGTCATGACGATGAGAAGGTGGGGTTGACGAACAAGTCTAGTGGCTCCTCTTCGGCATACAACGGATTGAAGAAGAGCAGTACTATTGTTAAAGGCAATCGTGTCACTATCTTTCATAGTGAGATCCTTTCATTTCGTTTAGCCTCGTTCATACTTGAATCAGATGCAGCCCTTGCTTATGATTCAGCAATCAGAGCTCAGGCATTGAAAGACCATTACAACAAGATCAACTTTGCCACTGAAAAGGATTATTTGGGAGTACGTACAAAGGAATTGAAGAATAGAGACATTCCCCATGTTGACTTGGAAAGAACATTGGATTCAATTATTCCTGCTATTAGAATTTTCCAAGAACAACTAGCATCTAAACAAGAGGAACAACCAGAATCAAACCCTCGTGGACATACATCGTCGGTAAGTTTTTGCACTATTATATCTCATATCTACATATTCTCTATTCGCAAAGCTTATATCATATGTCTCATTTTCTATTCAAGCGAGAGGAACTGGAACCAAGCCGCCGTACTTCTCCACGGAGAGAGGCTGGAGATGCCACTCTGACCAAGGTCGAAGACACTAAAGCAGATGAAGAAAAGAGAGATGTTGAAGAGTGTGAATTGTTAGATGAGTTGTTCTACAATATCCATGGCAGTGAACAAGAGTTAGAGTTGGAGAAGGCTGATGTTCGTGGCTCAACTTCCAGCTACCATGGTGTATACATGAGAAATATCAAGTCTACCTTTGAGGCTGCATTTCTTACATTTCGTCTTGGGAATTACACCCTCCAGTCTGATGCAGCTCTTGCATACGATTCGGCCCTCAGAGCACGAGGACTTGAGGAGCATTACAATAAGATCAACTTTGATACAAAAGAGGATTACTTGCAGGCACGTGAAAAGGAGATGGAAGAGCAATCTGTGGAGGTTGATTTGGAGGAAACATTGTCATACATATCTTCATATGTGAGCAAATTAGTTGAGGTAGCTGAGTCTGAGTTGTTAAGTAGGTTGTTTCACAACTACCACGGCAGTCAAAAGGGGTTGGTATTGACAAAGAACATCAAGTCGTTAAAAGCAACGTCTCAATACAATGGAGTATTCGCGAAGAAGGCAAAGTCCAAGTCCAACCACGGATCATCGTTCAAGGCTTCGTTTCTAAAATATCGCTTGGGTTCGTACTATCTTGAGACTGATGCCGCACTAGCATATGATGCGGCCATTCGAGCAAAAAGGTCAGAGAAGTACTACACAAAGATCAACTTTGCTACCGAGAAGAGTTACTTGAAGGCACGTGAGAAGGAGTTGACGGCTCGAGATATCAACATTGATTTGAGGGAAATACTAGTATATATGACAGACAGGACTTCAGTTGTAGAAGAAGAGGCATCGGAAGAGAAGGAAGTTGAAGAGGTAGAAGAAGATGGAGTTACTAGCTTATTGAGTGATTTATTTCGTGGCAATGGCAATGTAAGCCAGAAGAAGAAAAGGAAGAAGGAGAAGAAAGTCAAGTCTTCTAAATCACTATCTTGCTACAAAGGGGTACATGTCCAGAGCAGTGGATCCAACGCCACAGCTCAGTTTCTCAACTATCGCCTTGGGAAGTTCACTCTCCAGTCAGATGCGGCCCTTGCTTATGATTCAGCAATCAGAGCACGAGGACTGGAGAAACATTACAACAAGATCAACTTTGATACAAAAGAAGAGTACTTGCAGGCACGTAAGAAGGAGATGAAATTGCAATCTTTGGACGTTGATTTGGAAGATGCTTTGTTAGACATTACAGACATGGTTGCAAAGGTGTTCAAGGCTTAGAGCCAAGAAGATGAAGGGAATGAAGTTTTAGTCTGGCAGGTCTTGAGAGGTCTTGAGCTCCTCTAAAAGAAAGCATCTAGTCTTTAGTTTGGAAGAGTCTTTAGTACTCCTCTAAAAAGTAAGATAGTTGTTATACTCCTAGCATTTATTAGTTTGTTTTTTCCCCTTTCCGTTATGTAATCTCTTTGCAAGTAAACGTTTGAATAGTATCTTCCTCGGCGACGACATTCTCTGAACAGATTTCATCTCTGTATCTTCTTCCTTCTGGTCATCATCAGCTGTATCTCTCTCTATCTTCTGGCACGCCTCTTCTTCTCTTCTTGTACTAGTATCTACATTCCTCTCCGCATGATCATTACTACCAGCAATCATTTCTTTAATCACTTGAATAAGCAACTCATGTCTTTGCTCCGGTGTAACATCATCTATTGACTCTTCTTCGTCGTCATCGTGATCTGATAAGAGTGAATTGTCATCATCTATCTCACAACTTCTATAGATGTGTGATAGATTGGTACTGATATCATTTCTACTAATCTCGTCTACTTGATCTGATGTTGCGGTTGTTGTTGAATGTTGTTTATAATCACAGTGTGAACTTGGATTGCAGCTGATATATCTCATCAGTACATCTAATAATGATTTGTCTGATGTGTTGTCATCTTCTTTATCATCCCTAGTTTGGGTTAGTGGTGGCGGCAGTTGTTGTGAAGACTTGACATCTTCTTTGACCATCTCATTGAAAGGTGCACAAACTCGAATGTCACTATCATCTCGGTCTCTCGTTGTTACTAACATAGATCTTCTTGTTAGATATGGTATCGGACTACAACCCATATATCGCTTTAATACAGTAAATGATGTTTCTGACATGTCATCCGGTATCATTATCAATCCTTCTTCTTCTACATCATTTCGAGACTCGTTGATTGTTGGCAATGAAGATGACATCTTAGCTGCTCCGCTAGAGGGATGATCTGTACGAATGATACTTGATGTAGAACGACGATGATTACTCTTCCACTTGTTTAGTAGACCAATCTTCTTCGTTTTCCTCTCGATACTATTGTCTACTTCATCTTTGTTCTCGTCTATCGTGATGTTCTCACCATCATCGTCGTCAAACATTAATAAGCACATATCATTTGCACCACACACGCCATGGTTTTGTTGTTGTAAACTCATGGTTGGATTATACACTCATTACACTGTGTATAATCCAATTACTGGATAGCCAATGCAACAATGACAGCAGTGTTGAATGGCAGAGGGGATTTATTGAGTTGTGTTTATTGTGCCTTTGAAGTGCTTCTACTTACATAATTGTCGGTATCCTTTTTCTCTCCTTCATTAAACTAATGAACTGATATGATTGATTGGTGGCTTCTAATCCCTCAATATAACGAGTATATCAGCACAAATATAGACAAAGGCACTACTGATATACATACGCAATCTAGTTTTATCATCTAAGCAATTACAAAAGATATGGTTGATACAATAGATAAGGTATCTTCATCAAACTCTCATGATGATATCATTGCAACACATCAACTACCAAGTACTGATATCACTATAGCTCCATCTACCACTATTAACAAGAGGAAACTAGATACTACCTCTTCTAATACTAATGATACTACTACAAATAATCCTTTTCAGTGGCAAAGTTGATCTTGTTGTAATGGTCTTTCAATGCCTGAGCTCTGATTGCTGAATCATAAGCAAGGGCTGCATCTGATT
>Ga0214480_100057_pt1 | contig 41993 bp, 32 predicted proteins | sample M1_20Mar14CPVII9_3_FD_165042 | JGI IMG/M metagenome (GOLD analysis project Ga0214480, IMG submission 165042) | Marine eukaryotic communities from Monterey Bay, California, United States - M1_20Mar14CPVII9sort6BwellE17 | ecosystem: Environmental > Aquatic > Marine > Unclassified | place: USA... | reverse complement strand
AGCTTACTAGGTGATGTGACACAAGCGGTACTCACGTAGGGGTCTACGTAGAAATGTACCAAGCACTTAAGTGCACTTAAAAATGGCCTATATTTGGATTATTTTGCACTTAATCCCCAAAACGCTATGAAATTTGATGAGAGATTAGATATGTAGTGATGAGAGATTGAGAGTTGCTTAGTTGTATTATTATTGGTATATTATATCATATTAGGCTGGCAGAAGAGAGGAGATCTGTAGATATCTACAAACTACTTAATTTGTGTTTATCAGACTTGGAATGGTCGGCATATTATCTCCACTACTTTTAGCATTTGCAATTAACAAAATGATATCAGAAGAAGAAGGTGATGTGATACGTAAACTACGATCAATAGGGCTAGATACGAAGGATCTTCCACAACATGCCGAGTTACGTCGAGCTAGTATATTAGTTCCTCTATTTGAAAGAAGCAAATCATCACAATCACAAACAGCAACATCAGATTCCAATAACATACATGTATTGTTTACACAACGTCCTCAAAGAATGAAATCACATGGAGGAGAAGTATGCTTCCCGGGAGGCAAACAAGACAAAGAGGATGAAGGTTGTGATATACAAACAGCACTTAGAGAAGCTAATGAAGAGATAGGTTTAAAACATGAGCACATTGAGAGCATATCTAGAATGGAGACGATAGAGAGTAAGCATGGACTATGTGTGACACCAATCATCGGCTTAATACAGCCTTCGTCAAAAGCTGAACCTTCACAGTTGCAACTGAATAAAGACGAGGTAGAAGCCGCCTTTTCAGTGCCCCTTATGCATTTCACAAATGATGACAATTGCTCAATAGAAATGATCAAGTGGAAAGGATATGAGTTTCCGATGAGAACTTATCTCTATGATGATGAAGAGAGTGCATCTCAATACAAAATCTGGGGTTTGACTGCTCATGTTGTGCACCAGGTTGCAATGCATGCTTATAGTAAAACTGATACCTATAAGTCTTGACAATATGATATAGATTGATCTCTCGAGTCTCGAGTACCTCTAGTAGTAATTTTATAACTTGTTAGTGCCTTGAGCAAGCACAATACATGAGTACATACTCTCTTGTATACAAAACTTTTATGTTATTCGTTGGTTGCTTAATCTCCTAACAGGCAAGAATGACAAGTTATTTACACATCTACCTTGGGAAGACCGTCGACGGCGGTACCCTTCTTCTTCATACCCCATCCCTTAGCTCCACCATACTGTCCACTTCTAACAACATCAGGTGATGGCCAGATCTCTCCGGACTTACCCATGTTAAATCCACCCATGGGTTCCTTATCAGTTGAAAGTTGATCAGCGTAGAAGATTCCACCACTTCCTACCAAACGGGGGTAACCATACTTCTCAAGCCACTTGGATCGAAGTGTTGCACCCTCTCCTCCCAAAACACCCTTCTTGGCATTACGTGCCTGTTCAGTTGCCTTCATCTTCTCAATTTGACGTGCTTCATTGTTTGAGGTGGCAGTAAATCCAATAGCCTCCCAGACTGATTCAACACGGGGTGGTCCAAGGTATGTCTCGCCAATTAAGGGAAGGTTGACTGTAAATCCTGGTAGACCAAATAGAGGTTCACATTCTTGCTGCTCCTCTGGAGTCTTTGTTAATTTGTATCGAAGTCCGTCAGAATTAAGTCTCTTCTCAAGACCAACTTCTGAAATACATTGCTCTCCACCCCATAAATCATCAAAGCCAATTCCTGATCCTCCCAAGAAACCAAAGTCTACAAATATATGAATATATGTAATATAAGTCGTGATAAGTATATACAGTATTGCAACTATAGTATAATAATAATATTAATATTACATAAGAACTCACCCTCCATCTTCATTTCATTTGCGTTAACACGCTTCTGAGGACGAGCTGTAACTCCAACATTCTTCTGACCAAGAGATCGAAGAGTTGATCGGTTAACCGAGTAAGCGGATGAACCACCTACGGCAGCTAGAGCAATTGCGGCACTGTACTTCATCTTATTGGTAATAGCGGCAAATGCTGCAGTGGCGACGATGAGGAAAAATAAAGGTGGTGTATCCCACGTAGTCATCGTCTCAATATGGTGACATGTATCTTAAAATCTGATCTTCCACCGTTGGCACATTCAGGGGAGCGAGAGGTCAACATGTGGATGTACGGATTGTTATTTGTGATACTTTGTTCTGTAGATTGCAGGGGGTTTGTATCTTCTTCATCTCCGACAGTAACCGCCAAGAAGATACAAGATACCAGAGGTATTGACAAAGTTGACATAAGATATGAATCAAAATCAAGCACTCAATGGTCTATTTGGAAAGAAAGAAGAGGAATCATCACAACCTGATCTTTCAGTACCGACAAGAGTATTAGAGATACCGGTGTCGTCTATTAAGCAGGGAGGTATGGTGAGTGTATCGAATAGAAGTTCCCCTTGCTCTCCCCCTCTCTTCAATGACTAATATCTTGCAAATCATACATGAAGAGATTTGCATTAGGATTACACATGATTAGTTTACAAGATAAGGGTACTTGGAGAGCAAATGTAAGATCAATTCATAATCCATGCACTTTTGTTTTATAATATGTTCTTTCTTTTTACATGTCTTTCCTCTTATCAATATTTGATTAATAGGAAAATAGTGCTACTAAACTTGATATGTTCTTCAAAGATAACTCTGCAATGTTCCAATTAGTATTAGATAATGATAAGATATATATTGATAGATACGGTCAACCGTCTTTGCAGTATGCGTTACAAGAAAGTTTGGTGTTACACTGTATACTAGACGAGATAAATAAATTAGCTTACGAGGTAGATGATATTGATGCTGATAATAGACTGATACAATTTGATGATCCAGATGCCATTGAGCAGGCACGATCTAGTCTACCTGCGAGGAAAGCATAGAATGAGTAGAGGAGACAGTCAACAACTAGAGGCCGCAGAGCTAGACTATGTTTCAATTAACACCACAAGTATCGGGTGATTTATGATAAGCTATCTAATCAGTACCTAGAACTATTATTGCTGTTCTATTGACTTCTTTTTCTTCTTCGATCTTTGTTGTTGGGTCTTCCGTCTCTTTCGAACGGGATGTTGCGAACTACTACTCCGCTTTTCTACAAACTTTGCAAATGCAGCACCCTTGTCATTATCAAGGGCAATCTCAGTTGCAAAGTCTCTATCACCAAATCTAAGAACATCATCAACTCTTGCCAATTGTATCGGTATTTTCTTACAATCTCTCAAGTATTCATATCTCATTTTGATTACTCTTTCTAGTGGATATGAGAAGTAGGCTGGAAATCGAACAACCTCAAAGTAGTCAAACTGACAAACCTCTCTAAGAAAGTCCCACTTTGGCTTCAAATCATGTTCAACACTATACCCCAGAACTGGCGGCAGCCGTGTTACGAATCTCCCTATATTTCTAACCCCAATACCACGAAGGAATTGTACAACTGGTATCATATCCTTTTCAACATCCAGCATTAATGTTGCTGGGAAAGAACGCAATATGCTTGGTAAATCATCCTCATCAACCTCTATCAGATGTAGGAATTTCACTATATCCTTTATCCTTGATACATCATGCTCTAGTAGTGTAGGGAAGGTTTGTATAGCTTTGGAAATATCATCCTTTGTCATGCCGACATCATTTCTTAAAAAGAATACCATCTTATGTATATTGGTAACATTATGACGGAATAAGGCATCTGGATGAGAAGATAAGATTTGACGAAAATCTCTAATGCCAGCACTCCTCTTCAGTATATTTGCAGTGGCCTCCATTGTTCTATAATTTTCATCTATCTTCTGTTGCCGTATTGTATTGTCTAACTTGAAGTAACCTCGTATTTCTGAATCAGTATTAAGTGTCATGTTCTTACTTGATATTGCATCATTCAAGGTGAGGGGACGCTTGACGGGGGCTACTGCATCTAGTAAGTCAGCGCTTTGCCTTTGCCGTAGAATGGGCCCAATAGCACTCAATGGTACTTTTAATTGTGCACTACTGAGGAAGGCGACCAATCTGAATATAAGTGCGGGTGATCTACACAAGAGGGTCGGCAGTCTTGCCTTATCTCGTGCTATTGCATTTGTGGAGGAGCCGAGGCTAACCATAAGGTCAACAACCTGTATTGCCGATGCTGATCCTTTCGATGTAAGTAAACCCGGAGTTCCGCGAAGGACCTTCCTTGCATCATATCTTCTAAGCTTTAAGGTATCACTCAGTAACCCGACAAATGCAAAGTCCAAAGTTTTATCTAATGCAAAACTTTGTCTCTGCTGTTTGTCATCACCACTTTCATCAGTTTGTATTGAATCATCACTCTCTATAGTTCTAGCCCTCATCATAACAACACTCGGCGTATGTGTAAATACAACCGCGATATCATTCCCCGTGAGTCCATATTCTGTCATCACATTTATCACCCCATCAATATCATAACTACTAGCTGCTGCCGGAGACATACTCTCTATTATACCCTTCCGATCACTACCTACGGATGATGAATACTTTCCCGATTCCCATAATGCATCTCGTTCTTGTAAAAATCGTCGTATTCTACTTCGTGTAACTCTTGCGAGTACATAATCTTGAACTACCTCACCCGCATTGAGGGAAACATCACTGTCTACCCCCAATGCTTGTAATTTTAATGCAACCCTTTGGGTGTTATATTGACTAAGCCATGAAATATCTATTGGTTTATCTTCTTGTATGGCAGTCTGAGTTACTTTTTCTGATGATGATTCTACAATGTTTTCAGCTGTAAATGTTGGCAAATCAACCTCCACTACTCTATTATTTTGGGAAAGTCCATCATCTATTCTTGTAGTAGTTGGTACATTGCCATTTTTATTAGAACCACTGTCTTTTTGTGAGGATAGAAACCGCAGTAATGTTGAGTCGACTAATGGTGCCTTTGCTTTTTGTTTCCGCTCTTCGGCGGTGGATGCATAATTTTGAGCTAAACGATACATGGGACATCGAACATGATGAGATATTAATTGCATTGATAAACATGGTGTATTTATCAATACATATAAATACATATATCATATAATACTCACCTATACCTAAGCTATCGTTACTTGTAGCCCAAGCAGTCGATGCAACCCGAAGAGGGGATGAAATTGAAGGTATTTTTCGCGGCGTATTATGCCCATTGAAACTATATATATCACCAAATCTAAGAACAAGTAAGGCTGAGATTAGCCTTATTGTATAATCCATATCTTATATTAAGGTACACCTCCCTCCAAATGGAGAATTTTATTTGTGCACTTTTTGGCCCAGTTTTTTAAGTATGCCAACTCGGAATAAGTTAGTTGGTATTATATGCTGCAACTAGTATTAGTCGTTAAGAATATGTGTATATTATTGTTCCTGCTGCTCCTCAGCCGTCGCGCTAATATGGAGAAATATCCTACTTGAGTTTAGATTTGATGGTAAGTTTGTGCGTTGGCGGAGATATGTATCTTCGGTCTCAACTCTCATAAAATCTCATATTTATTGCTGCTATTGATTATGGCGTTTTGGTTGGCAACTCTACTGCAATCGGCAGTGATTGTATCTTTTACTATAACTTCATGTTGTGCGTTTTCTAGTCGGCGGCCATGTGGCGGCGGTGTGTCTACTACTACGTTACATAAAAGGTACACATATCTTAGATCAAATTATTGCAATACACATAAGATGAACTCTCCTATATCACATAAAAGATACACAACAACTTATACGTTTGGAAGATCGCATTGCAATGCGCATAAGATGAGCTTGTCAGAGGAAGACGAAGACGATGGATGGGGTGACAGCGGAACAGTAGTATCAAATCTTAGTACAGATGACTCACCATCGGAGAAGATTAGCAAAAACAAAGAATTAGCAAGGTTGCAAGATGATATTGCAGCAAAGCAAAATAGAAATAATATAGATTCAGTCAATTCAAGAGTTAGGGATATAAACTCTGGTAGCGGGGAAAAAGATGTATTTATCCCTGTAGTTACACTGATCAGTGTTATTGGATTTACTTCACTGTATGGCTATGAGATGCTAAGATTATATTCTAGAGGCGAGTTATACTTACCATGGGAGAACTGATGATTAGTATATTGTGAAGAAGTAGACATGAACATAAGCATTAGAGACAACTCGCAAACACGTCATAGCCACGGTCATTGCTAATTATACCATGCTCGTTAAATATATCTTTCTTCAATACCTTGTTTATGTAATCATTTACGTTTCCTTTTTGGTCGAACCTTCTCTGTATCTGCACTATCATTCTCTTCAACAACTCCACTCTGTTGTGTTTCACCTTCTTCTTCCAACTCTTCTAATCGAATCATATCTCGCAATATCTCACTTTTCTCCATTGCAAGTCTTTTCTTAACTCTAACCGCATACATATTGGATGTTGCCTCTTCTACCAGCTTACTAGAAGTACTGTTTGTTCCACCAGCTGCACTTGTGACAGCCAAACTTTGTTGTTTGTCACTCTCCCCGGTAGAAGATGTTTCTCCACGGTCGTGGTTTTTATATGATTTCACTAAAGATGAATGCGGTGCTAACAGTTTATGCAATTTCTTTACACCTGCCAAATATCCCACTCCATTAGAACGTACTTCTGCTGTTAAATCCTCAAATGATCTCTCTCCCGTTTTCTCTGCTGCATCACTACTACTTTCATCTCTTTTTCTATTCTTTGATTTTGCAGTGGTCATCTCGGACAGAGCACTAGATACATCTGATGCACATTCTAATAATGATAATACTATATTCTCTGCTTCATTTAAATCATCCAATACTAATTGTCGTTGACCGGCTATTGCTTTACGACGTGCAGCTGCTGCAATTTTCGAGTTGTGTATATGATCTTTGAGTTGTGTGGTACTTTCTACGGTATCTCCATTGCCTCCAATTGAACTTGATGCAGTGTTTAGACCACCACCGGGTGATACTGGCTTTTTACCTAGAAATTTACCCCGTGTTTGTGATGATGATGGAGTATCATTGGAGGTATTAGATAATTGTGATTGTGATGGAGCTGATAGAAATTTACCTCTTACTTTTGGTGGCATTTTTATGTTTTTGTTATGATGTGAAGATCCGAAGCTGAAGGCTGATGAAATCCAACAACAGTCACCGATGAAGATATATGATACAATAAAGGTTAGGAGTGGTCTAATGAATTACTATTATATTGATCTCCGGTGCGGTAATATCGTAGGAGGAGATCAAACAAATGCAAAGTTGCAAAGGGTATCTTTTTAACACTCCCCCGTCCCCCCCATGGTATCCTGCAACTTACTTCTTGAGAATCGATGTCACTATTGCAACAAATGCCGATCATGACCACGCCCTATGATATCTCATACAATCACTCACACTTGTATTGACCATTTGCAAGATTGTATATAAATGTCGGCTTCATTACAGGTTGTTTTACGCCTAATTCATTGTCTTCAAAAAGGTATGTGATAAGTTGTGAAATTGCTAATGATTATGTCGAAGTCGCTTTGCTACTGGCATTCATATCTATATATCTCTTATACTCATTAATTCTATGTTCAAGAACGTGGTGCGTCATGTGCACTCGTTGGAGGACGAAATAGCCCAACTAATGATGATATATCTTTAGATGAGACAAACGAAGAATACTCATATAAAATTAAACTTAGATCAGCACGAACTGCATCAAACTCGGCAATATCATCCTTCTATAAGAGTGAACAATGGATTAAGTTCTGTACAAACGAGAATAATGATTATGGTGGTTTTGAGTTGGCAGCTACATTGCATAGAATACGACAATTAGTTGATGGTGGAGTAGGGGGTGAAGACAAGGGGGATGAGAAGGAGAAGAGTGGCGACTATTGGAATTGGGACGAGGATCAAAACAACTTATTCTTTCATGATATATTGATGGAATACAATTCATTTCTACAGAGTATAATACAAGTCTTTGTGGTCGATGAAGTTTATAATAGAAGGAAGGATATACAACTGAAAATTAACACACAGAAGGAGAATGAGTCAAGAAGGAACTCAAAGATTGCACTAAACATACTGGACTTGGTCTTTTCCTTTGTCAAACTGAAGGAGGCGCTTGGTATGGAGAGGGCTACATTGACTGGTTTAATGGCAAATACTTCAAATACCGGCACACGTCTTAATCTCATTGTGAATGATCTAGTTATGATTGTTGAGAATCAATACCAAATACTCTCTGACTTGAGGAAGAAATCTGGTCTTGATTTCGACGCTGGGGAAGGTAGTAGTTCTATCTTGGATACGTCAAAAACCGAACCGAAGATGAAGGATGATAATCACTCTACTTTATATAGACTTGTCCAAGAGGCAATATCGCCAAGTGAGACTATGCAAGCTGTCCAAGATCATGTGACAAAGGATTTTGATATTGAGATGTTTCAGAAGGCAATGTCTATGGGAGAGTTTTGGGTTGGGTAAGTTTAATGTGTTATATTCTTATGCACATGATATGCGCATCTCACCGTTAAGTTACTTCTTCACAGTATTACCACATACATGGATAAGCTGCACTCAATGGAGTTGTTTCTTTTGGAGGAGTTGGAGAACTGTGAGGGTACATATGAAGATCTGGATCTTCTATCACTTGCAACTGACACGCCAAAAACGAATACTCCAACTTCATCACCTTCCAAGTCAAAAGATATTGAAAGAGAATGGGAAATTAGCCTATATGATGTACAGTTTCACAAAAGAAGTAAGTTGCAGATACTGTTGTAGTATGCCTTGTCTTCATGATATGGATTCGATACTAACATGTACGTGTCTTAATGTGCAGTTGGAAGAGGCTCGGCAGGTACAACATATCAAGGGACATATTGCAATCAAGAAGTTGCAGTAAAGGTGGCCGCTACATCCGACATGGGCCTAGAAGGATGGCAAGCAGAGCTGTCCTCGTTGAAGAAATTGCATCACACAAACATTATCCGCTTCTTCGGTGCTATATATAACCCGTCACCAGTGACATATTGTTTAGTTTTGGAATACTGCAGTGGTGGAGATCTAAGCGAAGCCCTTGTACATAACACACCTCCAAACTTCTTTACCACCGTTTCATCTGGTGTGGCCAATGCCTTGTATTATCTTCACAAGCTTGATTTTTTACATAGAGATATCAAGCCAGGCAACGTCTTGATATCAGGAGACCTAACATCAGGTTCTTTTGTAGCCAAACTCACCGACTTTGGGCTAGCAGTAAGGGTACAAAATACTTCACAGAATGATAAGAACTTGACAGCCGAAACAGGGACATACAGATACATGGCGCCTGAAGTGATTAGACATGAACAGTATGATTATGCTGCGGATATATTTTCATTTGCTCTCGTGATGTGGGAGATAATCACAAGAGAGAAACCTTTTGCATCGAAGTCTCAAATAGAAGCCGCCGCTGCCGTTGCAATTGAAGGTAAGAGACCACCATTCCCCAATGATGCACCACCACCTGTCAAAGAGTTGATCGAAAGCTGTTGGGCTGAGAAGCCAAGTGATAGAATGAAAGTAGAGGACATCATCAAAAGTGTAGAGGACCTAGCCAACGATGTGGCTGCACAGCAATGGCTCTCTCATCCTGCAGGTCATCAAGTATACACTTCACAAGATACATTTGTTTTTAATGCCCCACCAGCCAACATACCACCAAATAACAAGGTTCAGAAGAAGAAAAGATTATCCAGCTTATTCCGAAAGAAAGACTGAACATACAATTTTGACCAATTTTGCATAGACATATGCCCTTAATTTTGATTAGATGCTTTTATACATCACTACCTGTATCATCACCCATCATTTGTACAGTGCTTAATAAAGACTCTATCTTCCTTTCATACTCATCAATATCCTCTTTTTGATTATTAGCGAGTGATATCCACTCGCTTATTCTCTTCTGGTAGTCAGACCTCTCCGCCCTCCTCTTGGAATCTAATGAAGACAACTCCTTTATCATTGCCGCTTCAACTTTTGCACTATGCTGTGCAACGTCTTCTAGCTCCTCATTAAGACTTTGGATTACGCTTGAACCAGACTCTTTGACAATCTTAAGCCGATCACTTAATACTGTTGCACGATGCTCTGCTTGCCGTAGTCGATCTTGAAGTGATGAAACTTTTGTAGATTGATCAATATCTTCTTCCTTTTCTAAAACATTATCAACCTGGACAATATGTTTACCATCATGTATTTGTATTACATTCAAGTCAATGAGCTGTTTCATCGTGTGATGGGGAAAGCTCTGCTGTATGACAACACTCGGACTCATGTCATGTGTCCAACTCGTTAGCACATCATCAGTGTCCTCCTTTATTATACTGCTATCATCATCATTATCAATAAGACGCATAGCTAAATCCTTGACATCATTCGGTTCATCAATATCGAACATTAACTTGCCTAATGTTACATCAACATCAATATCAGTAAGCGCCTTCATTTGTGATACTGCAGTTAAGGGATGACTCCATCGTACTCCTTTAAATATGTTTGAAGATGGAGCATGGTAAGGTATAGAAAGTAATCCATACCCGCCATCATTAGCTGGGCAGAGGTGAGCTTTTCCTTGTTTGTTTTCATCACTAGAAGAAGAAGAAGAAGCTACCTGCAATCCATGTATAATCTCCTCCATTGGCAATTCTGGCGAGTCCATACCTAGAAATAATACTCCTTTGTTACTATCTTCTCGTGTATCCAGCAATTCTCTTGTTCGTACTAATGCATCTTCGAGCTTGTCACCTAACGAAGATGATGTCAGATCATCAGATGTAGATTTCATGGGCATTAACACCCAACTAATATCATTCAATTGTTCTTTATCAATATCAACATTATCATCAAATATCATAGGATATGGTAGATTTAAAGACTGTATTATTGATATCATTTGTGCCTCACCTGACTTTGGAGCATAACATAATACTTTGAGTGTATTCTTTAATATTGGTTGATTGCTCAATGATGTTAATATGTCAGATAACATTGCTTGTGCGAGAGATGATGCTCCTTCAGCACCGAGGAGAGGCGATAGACGGGTTTTGCTAGAGCCAGCTATTGGACATTTAGCAAAGACTACTATTGCTCCTTCTACAGATATCATATTATTATTATCTTCTGACTGCATTGTTAAACCATTCGTCAAATCATTTGATGCTATATCGAGCGTGTCTAATTGATAGAAAGGAGATATGGAGGGGAGATGTTTAGATTGAGAAGTTGCTGTGGTATCCTTTTGATAATCTTATATTGCCGCCTGACTTTAAATATCCAAACAGTAAGTTTGATATATCAAGCCGTTAACGAATTCCTGATACCCTATATTAAATAAGGACCGATAGTCCAATATTGTTGTAGATTGTTGTGATGTGATGAGTATGAGGTATCCTTTTATTCACATAAGTATAAGCCCTCATTTTGTCATTTTTTAAACTACATACCGTACCGACCTCTTCTTCTCAAGTATTACCATACCATTCAATAATAGTATTGACGTCAGGAATACTGATATAAGCAAATAAAGTATGAAACGGTCGGCTGATGAAGCTCTCGTTGACGGCGGCGATATTGATGTAGAGAGCCATCATCGTACCGATCTTGACGAAGATAATAATATGAACAAAAATAAAGCAGCCTCTCTTCTTCATAGAACTGTCACTAGTTTAACAGCTAGTACAACTGATGATGATACTGATGACTGTATAGTACAATCAAAGCAACAATGCATTGAAAACATTGCAAAAACAAACACTGCCAAGCAAATTACTAGACTAATTAATGCTCGTATACTTCAGCAAGATGGTACACTACTATCTGGATCATTAGATGTATCGAATGGACTTATTGTTGCTATACACAAGGACGGGTCATTACAAAATGAAGACATATCAAGTGTTATAGAAGTTGTAGACTGCAAAGGAAGGATTCTATCTCCTGGCTACATTGATATACAACTCAATGGAGCATATGGTATAGACTTTTCCAATGATTGTATTGGAGAGGAAGATTTAAAAACCGAAGATGTACTGAATGTGGCACATAGACTTGTAGAGACAGGTGTGACATCCTTTTGTCCTACAATGGTCTCGTCATCACCACAAACATATAGACATATCATGTCATTAATGAACACTGCACGAAAACAACAACATCAAGGTGGTGGTGCCAATATACTTGGTATGCATTTGGAAGGACCATTTTTTGCTCAAACAAAAGCTGGTGCTCATGATAAACAGCACATCGTTTCACCTGTTAATGGAATGCCATCAGTAGAAGAAGTATATGGCATTGATCAAGAGAATATTGATATTGTAACACTTGCACCTGAACTACCCGGGGCATACAAGGCTATTCAATCAATGACTGCTGCAAATCCTCATTCGATTGTAGTATCTTGTGGTCATACTGAAGCTACATACGACGACGGAATCAAAGCTGTATCATGTGGTGCCACACTCTTGACACATTTATTCAATGCAATGAATTCATTTCATCATCGAAAACCAGGATTGGTTGGATTATTATCATCGGAAGTAAAGCTTGGTAATATGAATTTGAATAGACCATTCTATAGTTTGATTGTGGATGGTATACATGTACATGAAAGTGCTGTTTGTATGGCCTATAAGAGCCACCCTAACGGATGTATATTAGTTACCGACGCCATGGCCGCAATGGGATTAGGTGATGGTGTTCACTCGTTGGGAAACATGAAGGTTAGTATCAAAGGCGATCGGGCAACACTGGCCGATTCAGATGTTCTAGCGGGGAGCGTTGTATCTATGGACACATGTATCAAGCGGTTTCATAAGTTTACTGGTTGTTCGATCGGCGAGGCTTTGCTTTGTGCAACATTGCATCCAGCACAAGTGTTAAAGAAGCAAAGTATAGGGAAAATAGAAGTAGGTGCTAAAGCGGATATGATTCTATTGAATGACGAATTAGATGTCTTGCAGACATGGGTTGGTGGTAAACAAGTTTATCAAAAGAAGACTTTAAATTAAGAAATAGTAGTCGTTTCTACTTTGATATCTTTCCCATCCACAAATCCTCAAGGCGTTTGGGTGCAGTGTCATCCCCAGTCAAACCTCCGAAGGTATAAAACGTATCATCTCCATCGGTCGTTGCATCTCCCCAGCCTCTTGGTTCGGGCCACTCTTTCTCATCCTTTGGTTGTTCAATAGTCTCGATTAATGCACCACTCTCTTTATCAAGTATAACCAGATCATTAGCGAATCCCCCCGCACCCTCATGTCCTCTGGTTGACTCAGCCACTTCACCCCCAAAGAGAAAACCAAACCCTTTCAAAGATCCAAAGGCGCATACACTTCTCTTCCTTAGATTTTCCAATCCAGTCATCTCATTTTCTTCCCATTTGTTATTGCTGTAAATGTGTCCATCATTTGTTTCTTCACCAGCAAAACCTGCAACAATTGCAATCTTGACATCATCCGACTCATTTGTGTTGGAAAGGGAAAGGATATTTGGACCCCCTCTTCCGCGGAGAACAGAGTTTCCCAAGCTAGTCCACTTATCTGTAGTGGTATCAAACTTCCACAAATCATTTAATCTTCCATTACCACCTACTCCCCCGAACAAATACAAATCAGAACCGATTGCAATCATCTTATGAAACGATCTAGCTTCCGGGATATTCCCCTCTTGTTTAATCTCCGTCCATACAGCTTTAGGGGTACCACCTTCACCCCCATCTGATAATTGCAACTTCCACATATCATTCATTGCAGTTTCACTCATATCCACACCGGTTCTTCCCCCAAACATATACACTACATCCCCAACAGCTGCTTGAGAATGTGCAACTCTCCATGGAGGCATAATACAGGTATCATTCCCTTCTTCTTCCTGCTTGGGATTAATCCACTTCCAAACATTATCACTAGACTTTTCAGCTAACCATAATGATTGAGAAGAATCTTCAATAGGAGTTCGGGCTACGTGTTCTCCTCCGTATATCACAAGTTTACCATTGTTCAAATAAGATATTCCATGGGATGACCTGCTTGATTTGGAGAATTATGAGATGATGAGATTAGCGTATTAGTTGTATAGTAGTCGAGTAGAGACAGCAGGTTGTGCAGCAATATATCATCTTGGTATTCTTGCATGGTTCAAAGTAGCAATGATGACTGTCTATGGAGTTGATTTGACAATTGTACTTGGTTGTGCTGACAATGCTCCATCTGGATACAATGTCTTGAGCAATTGTTTTGAGAAGTTAAGTGAAGTACAAGCGGAAGATGAGTTACATGTTGAAGTAGATTGCCTTGGACCATTTCACTGCCACGAGAGTGAATTCCCAGACTTGCAAGGAGGAGGACTTCGTGCTGATATTACCGATGATGATAGACAGGTTATTAATCAACTTCGTCATAGCGAGCACTTTGTAAATAACCCACAACGTTTGGCAATATTGGATTCATTCATTAAGAAGGGATACACTCGCCAGCTTGAGTTCTATGGAAGAGTACCACTAGTATTATGGCTTTTCAAGGAGATCAAGCGACGGGTGGATAATGTTGATATTGATATGGAGACTGATGAAGATATGATGGATATTTCATAATCTTCTCTAGTAATAGTAATGCAACAGTAATAACTTCATACCATCAATTTCAAAAGAGATAGCTCCTTCTTATCGATATTGTATATGCGACTTTTACTTTCATATATCCTATTGAAATACTAATTGACGATAGAAGTAGTATTGTTTTACATTTTTATTAGTGGTAGAGTTTGGTGAATAACAACTCGTTGTAGAGATCGGCCACAAAATTATATGTTTTGAAAAGGAAGACATAGCACGACAATTACGGCATTAACACAGAACGTATGTTCATCTAATATTGGATACATCAAATGGTGACTTGCCATCATCACTCGGCGTAGGAGTTATGCGAGTAAACTTGACTGAAGTAGCCATTGCTCGTTTCACAATAGTATGAGTACATTGTGATACGAACAGTAGATTTCGGAAAGATAATGACATCATTATTTAGTTGTTGTTGATGTGCCTATTGTTCTAATGAGAATGGCCCATAACTCTTTTCAACACAAAAAATGAGCTGAGATAAGGATACCTTTTGACCTATCGCCTCTAAGTATCTCTTACTCCTCTTTAGGATGGCGTGGTAAATATTGGTATGTAGTCACCGGATAGGATAGGAATATCGATGGATGTAATGGTTAGAGGATACATACCTATGTCATCTCTACATAGTCAATAGTCAAAGTCAACGGTAATGAACATTACATATCTAAAATGTCAAAGGCAATGAATACTTCTTCTAGACATACTCTACTTCTACAATTGAGGATGACATTGTGAGCTTCAGTTACCTAATTAGCTTTTATATCAGTTACACACTTTCTCAATCTATGGAGTCTTAGTATCATCACCAAGCATCATGTTGACAAGTCTGTTTGTCAAATCCAATCCGCCGTCATCCTTGTTTTCGTTCTTCTCCTTCTTGATACGCCATAGTCTACCAACTTCCTTCATTACGTCAGCTTGTGAAACAGACTTGGGAGTGCATGATCTCTCTTTTGCCAATTTCTTTCGTACATTGGCAGACTCACTCTTGACAAACAGAGAATAGGCAGAAGCTTTACGAGCCTTCTTTGGTGTGTGTTTTCCATTCTTGGCTTTATCTCCTTTTGAACCCGGCACCTCAATCTCGATTAGCTTGCCTTTACAACGACCACAACACTGCTTATTTACATCTACGCTACGACTATGCCGCTTAATCACAACATTACAGTTTGTACCTGTACATGCCCAAGCAAATTTATAAGTAATCTCATAATCATGTGTCGTCGTCACCTCAACATCTCGAATCTTTCTCATACTTATGTTGGCCCATTTCTTGAATACATGTCCATGAGGAGGTTTATGACATCCATCTACAAGCCACTGTGCCGCATGACACATCTCATGTAATAGTGTAGATCTCAAACGCTCTTCATTGTCAATCACCTTGGTGGCTAAGTCTATACTTGCTACTCGACTATCTGCATTATTCTTGCCAAGTTTTCCTCTCATCCTAGTGATACCCGCAGTGGTATTGAGTTTGTTGGACCATGTCACCTCCACAGACGAGAGCGCTCCTCCAAATGCTTGTTGATTAAATTCTTCAAATGTATGCTTGGTCAGATTAATACGGTTCTTGCGGAAGGCATCAGATGTTGAGCTCTTCTGAGATGTCTTGGTTCGATTTGGCTTGGTATTCTCATTGGGTTTTGTTGATTTGGTAGAAGAAGGTTTACTGGTTGTACGTTCTCCACCCGAGGAAGTCTTCTTTGTGGTAAGCTTCTTAGTTGTCTTGCGGAAGCTCGGACCAACACTTTCTTCATCACTACTACTACCGCCACTATCGTCATTAGAAGAGATAGTAAAGGCACTGTGATTATCAGCATCATCTTCTTCACTCTCACTTTCCTCTAAATCATCATCATCACTCAATATCACAACTGTAAGGTCTTGTTTTGCTGGTGCCTCTTCCTCATCCGATGATAATTCAATCCATTCTTCTTCACTTGATGTAGTTGACTTTAAGTCTTCACTATCGTCATCATTATTATTATCTAGAATCTGTAATGGCTTTGCTTTTGAGTTACGTAGACGGGTAGATCTCTTCTTCTTGGGTGATGTAGATTGAACAATTGACTCTTCAGCATCGGATAAAGTAAATGAGTCATCCATTGACTTGCTCATTGCTTCTTGTTCCTCAAGTTTGCTCTTGTCTTCTTCAATCAAAGATTCGCCAACACTGAAACTTTCTTCAACCTCACTATCTTCATCATCACTATCAATAATAACCATCTTCTTCTTCTTGGGTGTTTTACTAACCAATATAATACTTTCCTCGGATGATAAACTATCATCAATGTTTATTTCTTTACGACTTTCATCCTCCATACTTTTATCCCCCACATCTCCTAACTTATCTTCCACTGTATCCTCCATTTCCCCAGATGATTTTCTACCGTTAATACCCTCTTCGTCATCATCCGTATCAGCCAATTCTTCATCAACATCAACATCGTATACCGAATTATTTTCATCAATATTATCATCATCAATTTCAATAATTGGTTCAGCACAATTACAATTTTCATCACATAGTTCAGAGTTGTGTATACCCAACTGTACTGGTTGTTTAGTTAATATTGCATTTAGTAGATTTGGTTCCTCTTTTTGTACATTTGTTGGAGCTAGGATATTATTTTCTTTATCTTCCTCATTATGATTTTGTTGTTGCTTATCAATACTAGTAGAAGTAGGTTTGGTGACAGCCTTTTCTTGTGCCAATCTAGCATTATTCATCGAGCGCCACATGAATCCATACTTTGGTAATTGTTTATCAAATCTTTGTTTTAGTTGTGCGAGGTCTACACCCTCTTCTTTATTATTGCGGAGTGGTGGTAGTTTGATATTAGACGACATTCTTTTTACTGATAGTAATTTTGATGTTGTGTAAGTAAGCCTTGCGGCTGTGATATAACTAAGGATAATAATTATTGATATATTGTTATTGATCTGATACTATATTAGAATAATACAACTCTATTATACCCTAGTTTGTAATAATATTATGTAGTCGATGGAAGTTTTTGAGATTTGAGAGCGAGAGGTTCGTTGTGAGGATACCACGGGTAATTTTTCGGGTACCTAACATAGAATAGCGGGTATTTTAATATTATCGAGACTTGATGCCAGTATCAACCGACCTACTCTTTACATACTCTTTAGTTGCCATGACAACAAAGCAGAGTTGATAGTACTATACCCCCTATCAATATAAATGCAGTATGGCGTTGCCTAAATATATCAGGCTTGTATGCGGCATATCTCTTTTGGCCGCCGCTACGGCCATTGCAAATAATAACAATAATACCCCTCGTCGAATGCGCATAGGCAGTCGTTCACTCGATCAACAACAACCTATTGCAACTAATAATGATAATATACCACCATCAGATAAGAATGAAGACTATGAATGGGCAGCAGATGAATTACATATATTCCCCGAAATGGCAACTGAATCACAAGACCGTCGTCGTCAAACTGAATTCGAATGGGCAGAAGAAACTAATATGAGTATGAATATGTTAGTTGACAGTGATTTTAGTATACCACTGACATCAAAAGAAAGCTTCATGTCAATGGACCTTATAATTGAGGATGAGATTATTGATACTACACCCGCACCAACTATTCAAGTTACCACTCGTATTCCAACATATATGCCATCAACTTCGTGGCCTAGCTTTACACCCACATTAAGTCCAGAGATGCCATTGAATCAGAATATTGCAGGCTTTGTGGATACTATTTCAAGTACAAACAGTCCAACATCGTTATCACCTACCACCGGTAAACCATTCATTGAAATTCCAACTAGTTATAAACCTACCACCGCATCTCCAGTAAGTCCAGTTCCAACCACCAAGGCTGCCAAGGTTCCACCACCTTCGAGTTCACCCGCCACAAACGTACCAACACCATCACCTACATTACCATCATGTAATCAACTTAACAAAAAGAAGTGTTTAAAGGAAATGGAGGAAACAGGACGATGTATCTTTATCAAGAATGAGAATGAAGATTTCTGTATTGATGTACCTCCGTCCTCTTCACCATTATCTACACTTGAGCCTACACTTGATGTTTTGGAAGAGATTGTATCTACACAACTTCCCACTTCCTCTTCGCCAACTACAATGGAGCCTACATCATCTTCTCCAACAACCAACCCACCCACATCAGCATCACCAACATTACCAATAATTGAACCAATCAATTTAGAAACAAACATTCAATTACAATTAACAACAATGTCATCTGAAATGAATGAAGAATCTACAAATGTATTTGAACAAATATGTAATCAATTTTTAAATGAAATGTTGGTCGATGCCTCGCCATCTATCTTTGATGTTGAATGTATTGTTACTGATCAAAGTTTGTCAGAGTTGGTAAGAAGACGTAAGCTTCAAAGTGATGTTGATCAAGACAATATTATACTTCAACGCAATCGCGAGAAGTACTTTGAACATCGTGCAGCTATTGAAGAAGAGCAGCAATTGTTAGTATTTGAAGAAGACAAAAGAGAAGAAGGACAGTCATTAGTTGTGAATGTCAATGTCAAGGGAAGTACCTATCCTACTGATACGGTTACAGAAGCATCAGATGTGCCATTTGATGATTTGGTACGTGGTACTATCAATGTACACTCGACACAGTTCGTACGAGAGTTGAAAGCTGATGGATATAAAATGGGTATAGATGACTTTAATAGCTTATCAAGCGTGTATGTTATTAGACCTGTTAATGATGGGAATAGTATTGAAAGTCAGACAGGGACAAATGGACCGGATACTGGAGAGGGTAATAGCAAGGGAAAGGCTGGGGCAATTGCAGCTATCGTCATATCAGGTGTGGTTATCCTAGGAATGTTTGGTGCATACTTTTACCATGTTGGTAAGCGTAGTCAAGATTCTGTTGGTTCAAGTGATTCATCTGGGATTATAGATGTCTATGATAACACATTGCGTGAGCTCGAAGCAAATCCAACTGCAGGTGAATCTTGTTCCAGTGAAACATATCCAAGTGCTCAGATCCTGAGTAACAACCACCAACATGATCAGCTTTCAGAGATGACAAGCCCAAGTAGTCAACAACAGCTCAATATGATTCCGAGTCAAAGTAGTGAGCTTACTGATGATGATGCACCATTCAATGATATACGAAGATTCAATTCAGCAGTTAGTGGTGAGTCTCGGAATGATCATATGACATATGTATACAGCCTCGACGATGGATTGGCATCTCCGTCTTCGTTACTATCACAAAATGTCAGTCCCTTAAGTATGGCCGGCAAGATGCAATCGCAAGAGGCAGAGCTCCAACCACAGAAAAGGATACGAGTTGATATTACTGCTCCATCTGGCAAGCTTGGAATTATCATTGATACATGTTCAGAGGGACCAATCGTACACAGTATTAAAGAGTCAAGTCCATTAGAAGGTTTAATATTCAAGGGTGACTTAGTTGTAGCCGTAGATGACGAAGACACTCGAGAATGGAGTGCACATTTCTTGACAAAACTAGTAGCTAAGAAATCTAGACATGTAAGAAAGCTATCCGTCATGAGGAATGAGACTGAAGTGTCAAGAGAGAGTATAGTTCAACAAATTGTTGAGACGGTATCGAGTGAGGAGAGTGATGAATAAATGAGCCAGTTTAATTTGTGGTTACCGCTTTTGAATAGAGTAAATGTTTGTACAATTATATGTATGTTTAATGTGATGTGATTGTGTTGAAGTGTCTTTAGATAACACTAAAGTCTTGTTTATATTGATATGCCTAGTCTATGATGACGATTTATAGTATACACTAATACGACACATCAGCTAGCTAGCAGTTGATGGGTTACTTCCCTCATCTTTAGCATAAGGGAATAGAGACAATCAGATAAACTAGGTGGGATATTCTAACTCTTGATCACACACGGATATTATTTCTACTAACAAAAGGGTTATATCTACTCTCTCTATAAACCCCAACTAGCTGCTGATACATACGATCTCAATCTGTGTTGCCTTTCCAAACAACAACACATAACTATAATTCTACTTCTTCTTTGCTTGGGTGTTTCTACCCGATTATAAAGGCTCGTCTTCCACCAGTTTGCCAACTAAAAAGTTAATATATTTCACATCCTTGCCTCGGTTAAAAGTGATGGACTTGGCTTGGCCGCTTGTCTTCACAACAAATCTGCCATCATTTGCTTTGCGACTTTTTGGTTTTAGAGTAATATCATAATACCCGTCTTCGTCTGTCTCAATAGAACTCAGCTCACCCCTATCTTCTTTTCCTTGGAGAAAGAGAGAAACTGTGATACCAGATAGTGGATTATGAAAGGCGTCTATAACAAAACCTGAAACACCTTTGTTTTCCTTAAACACATTAGTGTTCGCCACCATTCGACTACCAAGATTTGTTGAAAAATTAAACGAGCATCCTTCAAATTCTTCCTCCTTGCTGGACTTGGATGATCTTTCAATACCATTGAACGGTAAAAAGTCATTATCTACATCTTTACTCGATTTTGATAATCTTTTGCGCCCTTTCAGTCCAAAGTCAAGATTGACAAGTAGATGAATAAAGCCTGTGCTTGGGGTGATCACTTGAATGAGAACTTTTTTGCTGTCACCGCATTGTACACCAGCGTAATCATCAAGAGTCACCTGAATATCGCTTTCAAAGAACTTCTGTCCTCTAGGAAGGAAGCAGGGCTCATTTTCCGGCCCAGGCTCAATTTCAAGCTGGTCATAAGCAAATATTGAAGAGGTTCCTTGTGTAACAAATGGGTATGGAATCTGAACTGAGATTGTGGCTAACTCGCCTGGCTCCCCCAATTGAAATACATGATAGACAAATTTTCCTGGTGTTGTAGAGCCGAGCTTGTAATCAGGACCATATCTAGACTCATTGGGCACAAGAATAGTGTTGAAAGTATCCTTTGTATACAAGCAGCTTGTATCATCCGTGAGGGCATCAGGCTCCATCACACGGACCACATTGATAGTATCAACAAAATTTTCACAGGCATCTAGTACCCTCACCGTAATAGTATAATCTCGAGGAGATGAGTTCTGGCCATCAAGATCAGCCTTTATACTTAAGACGCCAGTGTTTCCGTCATAAGTACAATCAGCAGCAAGAGCGGCCTCGCTATCCAAGCACGAGATAAACTGCACAGTTACACTGTCATCACAATACTTTTGAGGGGATGTTCCACAGTCATCAGTCACTTCTCCGAATCCAAAGTCATCAAGAAGAGAAAACTCGAGTATATTGCTGTTGGGAGGCCAGATTGCCATTATTTCTCTCGAGGTGTATGATGGTGCAATGGTATCGATAACAGAAATGCTCTCAGTGATGACCTCACTGTCGTTACCACAGGCATCAGTTGCAACCCATTTTCGTGACAGGACATATTTATTTGAACATTCTCCTACATCACGGGTTTCAGTAAAGAACACGGTAGCCCCACCCTCGCAGTTGTCAGTAGTAGATCCAACATCAGGGGTATATTTTGCAACATCCTTGCTTTCAATAGGCTCGGTGAGACCGGATAAAATCACATTCAATGATGGTTTGGTGTTGTCAATCACAGTTATAGTCTGTTTAAATATCGCCTTCTGACCGACAGTGTCCTCTGTCGAGCTAATGGTCCTTGTAATCACAAAATCATTCGAGCATTTTCCAGGGGTAATGGAATCATCGACATTAACTGCCGGGTCAAATATGATGCTATTTCCATTGATCAAACTTGGAGGGGCGATTGCTGCAACTGCCACCTCTCCCACAAGTTGTTCAGAGCACTGGTATGAAAGGGCACGCTGAGGCAGGGGAGTAAGAATAGGAGCAGTTGGAAGATCGCCAGCAACCAGATCCGGACTCTTGCAATCAAAGCGCTTGCATTGGCCAAACTTGCAACCTTTTGTACGACAAGTGGACGGACAACAATCACCTCCATCAAAATCCCCACATTCTGCAAAGTTTAATTCATCATTACACAAGCCGTCCCCCACACGAGGATCATTGGCACAATCTGCCTTCTTCAGGATCACATCCGTTACTTTTCGATCGAAATCTGATGGTCTCCTAAGACTAGGCTCAATAGCATGTGATCCTGGGTCGGGGTCAAGACATTGAAGTGTTTGGAAAAGACAGCTTGAATCAGTGAGGTTTTTGTTGAAGGCACAAGTCTCAAAGCAGCAATCTCCTTGGTCCCAACCACATGCCAAAGTATTTGCATAAGGGCTGCAGATGCCATTACCAAGCTCCTCTTCTTGGGCAAGACATTCGTCTGTTTGAGAGAAGGGATCTATATCGGCCAATGTAGAATTAATAACGACTTCTTGGCAGAGATTTGAGGTTGCACCGAGAAATGACTCATAGATAAACTCTCCTTCTGGGCAACAAATACACTCGGCTTGTTTTGTATCAGGAGTAAAACTTCCAGGTGGGCATAACGAGCAAGCTGTACTGCCAAGATCAGCAGCGTATCTTCCAGGTTGACAATCATTACAACTAGTCGCCCGTTCTTCCGTCGCAAAGGTACCTAAAGGACACTGTGTGCACTCTGCATTCCCAGTACCAGCTGCAAAAGATCCCCTAACACATGCATCACATTTGGGAGCTCTACTGAGTCCATTCGTAGATGTACCTTGACCACAAGGGGTGCAAGCACTTGCACCGGGTTCAGTCCAAGTTCCTGGGGGGCAATCAAGACAGGTCTCATATGCGTTTGCTCCTTCCACCGAACTGTACGTGCCGCCTATCGAAAAAAGAGAGTGAGATCAAGTGTAAATGTCACTAAGAAAGAAGAAGCTATAACATCTAACTCACTAGGGCAAGGTGTGCACTCATCTGCCCCGGAACCAATTGCATATGTTCCAGATGGACATAGAGTACAACTCGTGGCAGCAGTCAACAGAGGTTGATAGCTCCCAGGACTACACTTGGAACAAGTCTCTTCACTTTCATCAGATCGGAACCGACCAGGACCACATGCAATGCATTCATTGGCTTCATTCGGGCGCTTGATATATCCTTCTACACAGTCACATCCAAGCTCCAAACGGAGAGTTTTGTCCCCAAGTTCTGTGAGTAACTCTGTCCCCAAGTTCTGTGAGTATTCTCTTGTACGATCTTCAGAACCCCCCAATCCACGTCCTATGGTTGCAGATTCTACAACAAGTACTTGATTACTAGCACACTGTTTCGAGATTTCTTTCGCTGCAAGAGATTCACCGAAAACAAAAAAGACATTATCATTAAGTGCATCTTCCTTGAACACGCAAGCATATTGTACCAAAAGAGAAGGGCAAAAGTCAGGCCGATCACACACTGATTGGCCACGACACTTTGCAGTGTATCGAGCTTGACAAGTGTTTGTATTAGTATAGCTGCAACAAAAAAACAGTGTTGAGATTCATGATGATAAACAGGCAAAAGTGGAACATACACCAAAGAAACTTACTCGTCCTTTGCGGCTTGCAGAGCATTCCATACGCTTTCTCGCTTCACATTCATGTCTATGGTGTTACCAATGGCCCCATCATTAATTGATGTAGGAAGATCACAAGTGGGATTTGTGGTAAAGGGATAAATACCTTGAGCAGTACATGCAGCTAACTTGTTGTTTGGGTGCATGCAGAATGCAGGCCCTTGATCATTAGGATAGATGCCACCTTCAGCTCCTAGATTATTTTTAACAAACAAGTCGAGACATAAGAATTCACTTCCATAACCATCTTTGTATTCTGCTTGATAGATGTTGTCAGTCCTTAATACATCTAGGCACACCAGCTGATCTTTATTTTGGCTTGGATTCCAATACTCAAAGTAAACAGACCGTGCATCACCCGAACACACCAACTGGTCTGTAGTTCCCAGCTGGTTACTATCAAGGCGAAGTTGTTGGAATGGACTTAAAGAAAGTGTATTGAATGAACCTGTATATGTTCCATCTTGTTTTTCACAAATCTTCTTGTTGCTATATTCGAATGGACCAACCTCTTCCTCGACTGTTGGGATTTCAATTTTGCCATTTTCATCAACACCCTTTGTATTAAGAATGGGCATAATACCCAGTGAATCAATTTCATTTGGTGGTATACAAATGTATATGGAAGAGAATGTATGTTGTGGTGGTGCCTGAGTCAAAGCGGGTGGGGGTTCTGGGGGCACAAAAAGGTGTTAATAAACCGAGGGAGGTATGTTACGTTTCATTACTACTATAAAAACTTACCTTGAGATGTATAAGAATCAAGAGACTGTGTTGTGCAAGTTAGTCGAGTGTCTGGATTCAAGTAGTCCTTGGTACACGACGATTCTGTTCCATCACATGGGATACGCCAAACCCCATCCAACTTGTCATCAATACAGTTTGGTCCAATATAGGTTGCCGTTGCAACAATTGGTATCGTGCCAGCGTCACAGTTGAAGCTTATATTGGGTGACTCCACCGCGAGTACTGTTTTGATGTCATACGAGTTTGGATTTGCGCTATTTAGCTGGTCTGTTGCTACCTCCACTGCTGCTTGTATCCTTTCTATTGGATTCTGAAAAGGCGCAAACAACTTCTGCCGAAACTCTAGCAATACATCATCAAGATTTGGAAGGTAGTTATCAAGATCTAGCCCAATCAGGCCATCCAAAGGAAGGTCAAAATCAAAACCAGTCGGGAGGCCTAAAGCGTCCAACACCTTATCTTCGAGGCTATTAATGAGGTCTCCCAACCCAATGGCATCAAAAAGTTCTTCAACCAAATCATTCGCAAAATCCACTGCGTCACATGCTGAATGAGATAGAGATATGGATAAATAGTATAAGAAAGACTATCAAGTGGCAAATAGTGTAAGAGACGAACATTTGGTTCCCTTGTATCTTACCATAGCTTAACACAGGAACATCTGAACAATCAAGGAATGACAGAGCATCAAAGACTGGATCAAATGGTGAAAATAATTCTGTAACTTTTTCAATGCCGTCAAAGACACCTTCTATTTCTTTTTCAACTCTATCCCAGGTTTCTTTTAGATTGTTTAGAGTGGGGGCCACTGTTTCATTAAAGTCTTTGAGAGATTCAAAAACCGGCAAAGTCAACCTTTTGATTCTATCGGGAACTTCTTTCTGCAACATCAACTCAGCGTCTACAATATTTTCTTGTGCAGCTCGAGTCCGAGAAGAACTTGGACTACTAGGTATTAAAAAAAATACATATAATTGGGCAAGGTCACTCCTCTTGTTGAACGTGTCGCAGATAGCATTGAGATAGTAATCAATAGCAGTGCTTAGAATACCTGCACCAATCCCCACCTTGTCTAGGATTTGTAACGACTTCTGGACAGTGGATCGTACTTTTGATACCTTTTTACAATTATCTTTGAATAATTCTAAAAAGGTTGTAGAAAAGGCATGAGACTTGGCACAAAATATGCGTGTTTAATAGACAGGATTGGCTTACCTTGTAACTCTTCCAATACATCCACCGGTTTCTTTAAGACACTAGAAATACGCTTAAATACTAAACCGACTTTAGGGACCCTGGAAAGAACCTTTGCGGCGGTTTCAAGTCTCTTGACACGCTTTAAGAAATCGTCTACACGTGGCTTAAAAGTTTCGCATGGACCAGCAACCAATATCTCAACGTAAAACAAAGGGTTTAAGATATCAAAAGGAAGCCCAAAGAATGCAAAGTTAGCGATTGAAACTGATGCAGGAACGCATGAGTTTGGACCAACTCCTTTCAGTGAAACCTTATGAGTTGAGAGAAATGTAAGCTTGGTAATAAAAATATAGAAATGAACCCAATTTAACTAAATGGTGCTCTCACCTTCATCCAGTCAAAGACAAGCTGAGCTTCCTGCCAAGATTTGAACAGATTTTCGTACCCTTCTGGTGTTCCAAATCTCGTGTCGGTATCTTTTGGAAAGGTACACTGTGCCCTTGATGGGGGACACGTGACAAGCTGCGAGGGGCCTGTTTGCAATGATCTCTCCTGATTCTGTTCCACGTCCCCAAGCTTTACCACTCTTACGATTTCCAACGAAGACTGCGGTGGATCTAATTGCAACCATTTGACTTTACTCTTCTCGTATTGTTCCAAGGAAAGTGTATTTGAACTTGTTTGCTTATCTTGAACTTGTTTACGAAGATATAACTGGGTCTTGATTGCTTGCTCTGATATCAGGCTGCCTTCATTCTTTGCTTCTCCCATATCTACAAAGCATAATACCATGGCTACGAGAAGACTACAACGGCGTTTAAATGAGAAAACGCACTTCTCTGACTTGAGAATGGGGGTTGTTGCCTTGCGGCTACGATGATCACCAAGAACTCGAGCATATGTGCAGCTCAAAGCCATTGCGAACATCAAGGCGACAAATATGAAGATAAAGTGGCAGTCTGACGGCTTCCTCGGCTCATCCTTAGTTTCATATGATTTGCGTACCTAGAGAAGTAGAACAAAGGGTAAGGGAAAATACTCGGAGCAAACCTTAATTAGTCAAGTGAACTTACTTGATCCAATGCCATACCATCATCCCCGCGCCCTCCCCCACCACTGATACCTCCACCCCCGACTACTTCCTCCGTCTGTGAGTAATTTACGAAATGAAATGGACAGAAAGTAGATCTAAGATGATGAAGAACATATCGTGTGAGAAAAAGTTTTGATTCGTTTACATACCGCTGATCCACCACCCCAGCGCCATTCACCACCATAGGCATCCCCACTGATACCTCTCCCCTCCTCAACAGCTAAGACTACCATCTATTTAAGAGTATGATGAATGAAGTGTATATGTTAGAGAGGATATTTGAGACGAACAATCATACTTCATAGATAACTTACTGATCCACGATGGCCATAGCCTCCGAGAAGGTCTTGAGTAAGTACTGTCAGTACTAATCCCAAACCACCTCCACAACCATCATTCTCTCCAGCTGATGACTGATTGAAACAACATCGATAAGGAAGCATGTGTTAGTGTTAGAAATGTATTGTACAAGTGTAATGTGCATCACATAGTTAGTTAGAGGTGTGTGCAAAGCAGAGGTATAGTATCGTTGTAGTGCCAAAGGCCAAAGGCTATGTGTTTGTTGAGGATTGATGATACCTAAATAGGATATCACTGTGCCACAATAAGTCACCTTGTGGGAATAGTCCTCGCTCCAATGAACATTCTGGACATATCGGATGCACAAGTTGGCAATAGTGGCTAAGATTTCTCTGACTCTGATATCGATGAGGAATTGTCCTGTCCAGACATTTAACTCAATAGAATGGGTCCAAACATAAACAACTCTCTCAGGATCTGCGTATTGGCAAGACACAGAAGCGGGTACAGAAGCAGATCTTGAGGTAGAATAAAGTCTTGGGGAGTCTCTTCGTCTTTTCTTGTTGCATCCAATGCATGGTAGACACAAACTATACCTCTGATCTAAAATAATCAAATAGACGAACTCACCATCTATGTAGATTGAGAAGATATAAGAAAAAAGAACATGTTAGATGACTAGAATGATGATACAATGTATTCACATCTTTAAAATGTAGTACTTACATTGCCATCAACTCCTCCGAATAGAGCTCTCGTTGGCATCATAGTTCCTTGATGACTGCCGATTAAACCCTTTAAAACGCCACCCGACTGATGTGTGGATTTAAATCCTCCCTATATTAGATAGAAGTAGAGGATGAAAAAGTGGTGAGAATGAGAGTTAAATAGGAGAAATGATTATCACCCCAATGTGGCAAATTTCATCGTCCTTTGTTCCCCCTGGATGGGACAACCACAATCTCCTCGGTTGCATTTCTATTGTCAGTGCCAATAGATCAGAGTTGCAATTTGATAGAGATAGAGTACCCTATCCTTTATAAAGTAGCCGTCGATATCGTGCAGAGTAAAATCATCTGCCAATATATCAAACACATCGATGGAGAGAATCTTCGTGACAGGTTCTACCTCTCTAAACAATGGCAAGATGATGACATTAAGTAGACTCTTGGTGATTAATGATGATGATATAGATAACTCGGCGGTGGATGTAAGTGGATGTAGTTGGTGGTCTTCTCAGGGCTTATCTCCCGATGACATAAATCCAACACAACACATGTCACTCATACATATCAAAACAAAAAAAATACTCACCATCTGTGATAAACCGTTAAGGCGGAATCGGTCACTCTCCTAGATATGTTATGAGTGTTCATATTGTATTAGTAAAACAGAAGAATGATTTGTTAGTATGCAGTAGTACACGTATATGTAAACATAATATGTAATCCACACAACGCACATACCAATGCCGAAGCACTACTAGAGATGGCAAGAACAGGAGCTAATGCCACAGAAGATAGTTTCATCTTGATGAAAGTAACTTGTTATTGTTGTTTGCTGTTGATTGATTTGACACTCTTTCTATTCCAAATAAAAAAAGTGAAACTGTTGTTTGCAATGCATGCTGCTACTTCATAATCGGCGAGATGAAAAAACGGTTCATTATGTATCGGCGAGATGAAAAAACGGTCAATTGCATTAAACAAATCCTCTAGGGCTATACTCTACCTAACATCATTGGTACTACCACATGTCGTATTGTATTATTGGTCCTACTATCGATGAGTGGGGAAAAGCTCAGCAGTGAAATGGTTATAGAATTATCTTCTTGATTATGGAGAGACATGATCTGATTGATATTTGGTTTACTATATATTATGGCTTACAATTTGGTGAAAGCGGTATGATCATGTGGGCATGTGGGTGAAGAATGAAGAAGTATGATGAATGATGAACTTCCTAAAAAGGTGGTTCCAAGAAAAGAGAGTCTGTACTACGGATTTACCTTCTAAATCTTTTTTGTGCTTGCCATCATAATGTAGGTGCTGCAATAGTGGTTGTTTGGCATTGTATGGGTGTATAACAAGTTGATTAACACTCCAAGCATGATTGTAACACCCTCCATCATACTTTTACAGCCACTTGTTGGTGGGTTTCTTGCCTCAGATCAGAAAAAAATCTTGATTTTCTGCCAATGGTCAGGTGATGATTAGCCATCAAGTGGGGGTATGGCATCATGTAGGTGCTACAATAGTAGATGATTGGCATTGTCTAGATCCTGATTTGTAGGGCTTGTGATTAAGAGAACATTGGTTTAAACATGTGATTATGATTATCAATAATATACACTTATATTTAGCTCTAGCAGTAGGATTCATACTTCCCTCATCTTATGTTCTTTGTCTTGATGTTTTGAAGTTGCTTCCAACCAACAGACCCTCGCCCTCTATTCTGTGCCTGAACATATCTTGATGTGACTTTTCCTCCACCACTTATCAAGTCAGGTAGTAGTACCAAGAAGACCTTTTCTCCGACGAAGAATATAACATCTAACATTCGTAAGGCAAGGTCAGCAACAGGATTATCGTCTTGGTTCTCATTCATATCAACTTCATCCCCGTCAACACTTTGAGCTGATTTGAATTGTTGTTCATACTCTGTATATTCGGTATCTGATACAACCTCAACTCTACTTCCACTTCCAGATGTTTGGTAATCTCGACTGCCTTGATACCCAGTGTTGTCATTGACAACTTCTACCTCTGTGTATATTCCACCATTCCATTTCCCTTGACTAGCAGCTGCCGATTGATCAACAACTTCAGACTCTATAACGGTATCCATATACCGTTGTTGGTCGGCAAGTTTTTGCTGTTGTCTTTGTCGACGAGCTCGTATCTCCTCTTCTCTAGCAGCCACTTCCTCCGCAAGTAATTGCTCAAGCCTCTCTAACTCAATTTCAATAATATCATCAAGCGTATCACTTAAAACAAAGCCTTCTAATTCTTGTTTTAACAAATTTGCAGCTGATTGTCCAGCAGCAGATATAGACAGGGATGATACCGAATCAACCATTTGTTTCATCCGTCGTAAATCAGTCTGAACAAATTCCATCTTTAAATCAACTTGCTCGTTAGCAATTTCTTCCATCTCCTTCTGTAGCTGATCACGCAATGTAACCATGTTGGTAATAACCTCTCTTAAAATATCACCATCTAGTTGAACGCCATACTCTGCTGCCTCGGCAACTGCCTCTTTAGTTAGCCATGTTTCACTCGGTTGTGATAAACATGATTCAAGACTTGATATTAACCGACGCTTCTCTTCAACATAAGATTGTGGACTAAGCAGTCCATCGGGTGCATAGTCTAATGTCATCTCTTCAATAACATTCTCAATTATCTCCTCCTCTTCCATGGGTGTAACTTCTACTACAAAGTTATCATCATTAACAATCTCAACTTGTTGTTCTCCAGAACTCTCACTACCATTACTAAGTAATCGTCGACTACTCTCCCTACCAGCCTCTAACAATTGCGTTGCACCCGATGCCAATGCCTTCCGAACGCCCTTACTACGATATCCAGCCTCCCGTCCTTTAGTAGTTTGCATTTCCCTACGTAATTCCCATGTAGCATCTGATACACTACCAATAGCTCTACCAACCTTACGATCAATACCTTCTTTTTCACGTTTTAATACAGTTTGTTTCCGTGCTTTATATGCACGTTTTTGACGTTCGGCCATTCGTGATGTACCCGCTGGTGCAAATGATTTCACAGAACGTCGTGCCGATGATGATTGATCATAATCAATTTCTTTACCTGATAATATATCAAGTATTGCACTTGTAACACTTCGTATCTCATCAGCCGGTGTAGTCAAATCTTCATACAATTCATCATATCCACTACCAACAATATCTCGATTAGTTAATGATCGTTCGGATGGTAATGCAAATGGTGTTTGATCAGTAACATCTAACAATCGTTCAGCATAGGTTGAATTACTTGATAATAATAATTGTCGTGTGGCACGTCCTGCCGCTGGTAAGGCACGTCCAATATCTTTTCTTATACGATCAAATGTAAATAAACCTACCGCTGCTAATGTTTTTGTATCCCTTTCTATACGATTGGCAATATAGATTGCCGCCGAGTCTATTATTTCCTCGCCCTTTGCTTTTATTGAATTCCAGAATGCATTATCTGATACACGCTGCAGCAGTTCTGACTTATACTTATCACTCCTCTTCTGATCTTCTTCTGATAGTGTGGTTGGATAGTCTTCATTATCTTGTAATCGTGGTCCTTCTAATAGTTTCTTTACTTCATATTCCGATGATAAATCTAATTTACCATCTTGTAATATTGATTCTAATACTCGTGCATCTACGTTGCTTATTGCTGGTTCATTATTCTTATTGGTATTTGATGTTGTTGTTGTTGATTCAGTTGATGTATATTCATTCTGCATAGGAGGTGGCGGTGGTGATTCTATTTGAGTTTCAGATACATCTTCCTGAGCTGCTGCAAATTGTTCCATTTGTTGTGCATATGCATCCATTCCGCCGCTATTTGATGAGCCATTCACCTCTTCTTCTTGTTGTGCATTCATATCAGTACTATAATAGTTCTGATTAGTATCAACATCTTGCATAAAGAAGGGTTCCTCAGTCTGTTGTGGTGTATCATATAGATTCGTATTAGATACTCTTCTTATTCTACCTCTACTCTTCTTCTTATATGTTGATACATGTATTGGTGATAGATTTGAGATACTATCATTGAGTCTCAATGATGTCAATGATATTGGTGAAAATGCAAAGTGTGAAGGCAGTGCACCTAGACAAAGTAATACTTTTATATGCCAAAAAGAAGATTTGCAACTCATGATAATACTGTTATTATATCCTAGGACGTCCTGTATTATACCTACCAACCATGATAACAGCATCTATGTGCTTTCATCTCAAGTGCAGTGAAAGTTGAACAAATATCTTAGCGGTATCCTTTTAGATATTTGATATTTGCATATCAATAAACAATCAGTGGGCTGGAAATATCACTGGTCAAGTAATCATATCATATTTATCAATGGTCAATAGATTGACTAATCGTTAACACCGATCTTCATTTAGTGGTGGTCTTATGACGAATTGAGATAAGTTTTGTTGTGATGCTTTCGATCTTTGGCTATTTGATATTTGCTTGGTTCCTGTCAACATACCATCTCCCTCTGTATTTAACGTTCTTTCGACGAATATAAGTCTGGTAACGTTTATGTTGATAGGGAATACATGCATAATAGAGGATACTATTCACTGGTATCCTTTTAGAATTTTTTGAGTGATAAGTTGCTGTTTCTGTTGAGTTGTTTAGAGTTGGTATATTGCAATTAATTATAGTGTATGATGGCTGAAGAACCAGTAGCATGTATGCTATCTTCCAAGAGACGAGCAAACGAAGACGACGATAGCGATTCATCATCATCACTAGACGATTCTAATAATTATACTGATAACAAAGCACAAGAACAAGAAGTTGTCGATATCAAATCACTAACAGTTAAGTTTAACAACCGTCAAGAGATATGGCGCTCGCCACCAACATATGGTACTACATTATCATTAGATTCAAATGATAATGATGCATTTGTATGGCCAGAGGGATGGATTGAAGTATTAAAATATCAATCTGTTAGTAGAAGTCCTCGGCAGCAGGTAAGTATGTGTTTTATTGTCTTATCTTGTGTGAATTCACGTCGAATGTGTTAATATATAGTCTTGGTGTTTTGACTACTTTATTAGCCTTAATTTGTATTTATTCGATTGCCTTTACAAACCACATGATACTAACATACAGCCATCTCTCTTTCTATAAGTGGGTACGTGAATTTCATTTCAATAATAGCAAGGGTAGGAAAACAAAGATTTGTCATTCATTAGATGAAGTAAAGAAATATATTAAAGCACAAAAGGTTAAAGAAATGAAAGATCAACGCTTTAGTAGTAAAATTGATAGAGCTGATACTAATCGAAGATCATCGAGTAGGAGAAAGATTAATCCAAATGAAAAGCAATCTGCTGCTACAACTTCAGGAATTGGTTCTCCAAAAGAGGATAACAGTACAACTTTATCACCACTTAAGAGTAGTCCTACTCAACAACAACAAGATAATAAGGGTACACAAGAAGAATTAACATCAATAATGAGTAAAGACAACATACAATCAACGAACATGCGTCAAGCAATAATATATAACGCAGTTATACATCGTAAGAAGAAGGATAACATTCCGAAACAACATCAACAACAAACTGCATATAAATCAACATCTATCAATAACACCTTCCTAGGATGTAACAATAAGACATATCCAGATTTACGTAAAGCATTTGGAAAGTATATCAATATGAAACAATGTTCAACCTGTAAAAAGTCTGTCCAAGGCGCGTGGTATTGTCGTATCACACATTTACATTATGATAAACCAGATTATGATGGGAATAACTTTACAGGTATTAATAATTCAGCTGAGTGCTTAATTGATTTATTTAATATGAATATATCACAGTTGGAAGAACGATTGTATAGTTTATTACCATCATCCAACAATACCAACAATACTAACAATACTCAGATACAACAACGAAGTGCCTTAAAAATGAATGTATTATGTTATGGCTTTACTAATCCAAACTATACAATGAACATGCTAAGTGATGATATTATACATACAATAACATCATATATACCAAATATTACAGACTTGATATCATTTTGCAAGACAAGCAGGAGAGGACAAAAGTTATTATATAATAATATACATTCGGATACGTTATTAAAGGGTGTATATTTACGTACCTTTGAGAATATACGGGGTAATTACTACGATAGTGAGGACATGTCATGGAAGGAACGCTGGGCAATGATATATAACCTACGGAGAGGATTGGTACATAATATTATCCAACCACTAACAACGGCAATATCACGTCAACTGCGATCAACTGTTGGTATATTACCTCAACAGGACGAATTGGATGCAATCTATTATGACAATCCAGAACATTGTCAAGAGGGTGTTTTATATTGTAATGGATACTTTGGTATGTGTATATTACAAGATCTACCACGTCCACCAAATTATAATTATGACGATTGGGAGGCACCGATTATTGTTCGGGGTGACTTTAACGGTATTAGGATATATAATAGCATGTCGGATTCGTTATTTGGTCGGATTGCTCTAGAGCCAACTGTTGCTCTTGGTACCGATGATGAAGGTGGACAGGTGTTGTCACTTATTCAGTGTAGTCATTTGAATGTTCAAGATGGACCAATCTGTTTCCTTGGTTATGCTTCGGGAAGGGTTGATGCCGTAACTGCTACACTCAATTCAGATGGTGATGGGTATGAATTTGCAATATCTTCATCATGCCATGCACATTCAAGTGAGGTTACTGATCTGACATTTGTCAACTGCAAATCAAGTCGCGAAGACGAAGATGTTCCAGTTCTCTTCTCTGCCTGTTGTGGTGGCAAGGTTTACTTCTATCCAAATGCCTTGAGTTCGGAACAAAACTTTAGCATGGAACAATCAGTATTGGCATTCAGTAACTCGTACGACTGTCCAATATTTTCATTAGCATCGACTGTACTTCAATCAAGTACCAACAAGTCCTCGTCTGTACTGGTTACCGGTGACCGTGATGGTAATATTACACTATGGTTGAAGTCTGAACAAGATTTATTAGGATTGTCAACTTGTTCAGGGCAAAAATTTAGACGAATACAGAAGTACAAGTCCTCCACCCAGCCAGGTGGACATCTTGTAACACGAGCCAAGTTTATACATGATAATTTACTTATTACTGGTACTAATAATGGTGATGTACGATTCTGGCAATTGCAATGTTCAAGAGACAAGACAAGAATGATTGGCAGTAACTCTTCTCTTCCAAACTTGAGTTTGAGATATGATCTAATTGGTATACATAATGGTGCTATTGAGTTATTAGTGAATGTTGGTAATGTACTGTTAACGTCGGGTGGGAATGATGGTAAGATTGTGGGCTGGGATATAGCTACTGGCTCGAGACTGGGTGATATGCAATGCCATCAAGGTAGACAAATAGAATCGGGAGTTCTTCAGAGCTGTGTTGTGGACTTGCTAATCAATGGAAAGGATGGTACATTTATCAGTCTCTGTAGAGATGGCAGCTTGAGAATGTTGAAGATGTAAATAGTTATAGGAGTTTAGCTCTAGATTTAATGATCTAAAATCCATTACTAATACTAATGATTCCTTTGCAATAATGCTCAGTCTCAGTATCCCCATTTCTCTAAACTATTGAGAACGTATCCCGACAGCCACTTCTCTCTGATGTTTGACCACTCTATCTACATGGATGCCAACCTACCCTTCAGTTCGTCAATTTCCTTGCTCAACTTATCATTCTGCTCCTCAAGCAAAGGGAAAAGGAGGCTTTGGCAACCACTACAATCCCTCATATAGCAGCTGTTCTGATTTTTCTCATGTTGGTAGTACTCCCATAGATGTTTATTGCAGTATGCTTCCTTACACCGGCGACACTCATGAGGGACAAGATCCCTTGATTCATAATCATGTGCACACTCGTCACAGGCAACTATCTCACAATTATCCTCGCCACATTCAGTTCGCTTCGAACACTTATCACAGTAAACACTATTGCAACATGTACATTTGTAGATATTTTCCCATTGGCACTCAGAACAAAATGTGGCCCCACCAAAGTCATCACAGTCCTCTCCTGAGCATTCCATCACGTCTTCACCTTCACAAATATCACAGAACGAAGTTGAGCAGCCACCACATTGTTTTACTGAGGCACAATTACGACAATAATAACGATCACATTTGCTGCAATGTTCAGGCATATTCCAACACCACATCCCGCTATTAGAATGACAGCACGAATTTGTCAAGCAACCATAGCAAGTCTTTACTTGCAATCCGTCACCAATCAATGGACTCCTACCCATCCCATGCTTGCCCTTTCCACATCTTCCACCACAATCATCACACCTTGCTTTTGTCTTATACAAATACTGATCCCACCTTTGTAGAAAAGAATAGTTACCACGCCATGACTGTGGAATTTGGATATGCATTAATGAGGTACCTTCACTTGCCATGATACTGTCAAGGATAGGAATCACAATCTCCTCTTTGATGTTTGAAATGCTGATATCAATTTGCTCAATAACGATTGAATTCCGAAGACATTCTAAACCATGCCCAACAACTGCCTTACACCCTCTACTATCTGCACTGCCACCGCCGTATTGGTCTCGCATATTAAGAAACAATTTCTTCAGATTATTCTTTGCATCAATAGCAACCAGGAGAGCACCAAGATCATCATCCGTTAATTTACGATGCAATGAATATTCTTCACGAAAGTCAATGACATCAACAGAGCTTGTCTCTGATAATAAGACCTTTCCAGCATCAGAAAACTTTAGCTGCCCAATCTGATTAGATTTTACCCACGATGAAGATGGTGCCGTCATTGCCATTGCCATAAACTGTTGTGAAACAGTAGGCAGATATCTTGCAATGAGTTGCAAAGCACAATCTGGTAATTGTTCAATGTTCATAATAAAGTCGGATTGCAATGCTATTTTCTTTTGTTGTGAAGTTTTACTGCCAGCACTCTGAATCTGAATCTACTACTAGTAGCTGGTATCATACTGTCTGTTTACAAACTTCGTTAAGTGCAACATTCATGGTCCGGAGTATTTGGAGACATTTAATGAAACTGCCCGAAAGAAGAAGTTGCGGTGCCGAAAGTGTATGGATATGGACGAAATAGAGAAGAAGAAGTGGAAATCGAAAGGGAAGACACCAAAGATACACAAGAAGAGACTACGATCCAAACACGTCATGCCGATGAAGGAGTTCATGGCACCGGGTGGAATGTATGAGAAACAAATGAAAAAGATGCTATATCACAAAGCTCATGTCAAGTTGCTAGGCAAGATGCATATGCTTAGGCATCGGCAGAAAGAGGCGGCTCTTCTCGATGCTGTTGAATTCCAACGTGATCATGCTGAAAAGTATACACCCGCCGCCCCTAATGGTCAAATACAAAGCGAGTATTATGGACAAGATGTGTCAATATCAATGGAAGGAGCGGCAACTAAATTCAAACCATTGCCAACTAACAATGAGGGTGTGGATAGTACACAACGCCGTCTCGAGTTCTACTCTCACATATCTAATGATAAGCGTCAAAATGGCAATACTGTATATGAAAATATTCGTTATACACTTAATGATCTATGTAAAAGGGGTATGATCAAACGAGACACTTTGAAGATTGTTATGGATATTGTTGATGGATGTGGAGAGCAGTATCGTTGTGGAAAGGTGTTATACTTCCTTGCCAAGCTATCATTTGAGTTTGATATGATATACGATAGAGCAGTCCAAGCACCCGGCCACGGAAAGTGTATTGTTGATGCATTAAATGGAATCGATAAACGTGTACTTGACGCCGCAATCCGATGTAAATCTGCCATAGCGAAGACAGAGAAGAACATATCAGCTGGAGCCTTAACCATGGGTTTGCACCAAATCGACACTGATGGGAAAAGAGTAAGTGCAGCAAAGTGGGCATTTAATGAGTTGACAAGCGATGAAAGGAAATGTGGTATATATGCCGCAGGTAGTAATAACAAAAAGGCAACAAGCCAGGTGATTGAAAAACGAACTTACCATTACCGGGAAGAGGATGCAGCTAATTTGGAGTCCATTGTAAAGAAGGCTGTGGGATTGGACTCGGGCATGTATAATCATTTGGGAGATCATTATAACTTTGTGGCAGATGGTCCACTACTTGGATTGAATGAGATTGCTTGCCGACGTATACCATGCAGTTGTGTTGGGGGTTGTATGGTGCAGAGACAGATGAAGACAAAGGATGAACGCCCATAATGGAAAAGGAGGGAGGAGGGAGTTATAATGACTTCCGCATTTTAAACTTGGTGGATGGTGAGGGTCACGATGAAGAGCAAGAGATGCTTGCTATGGTAGATAACTTGAAGGAGTATGGTAAGTCCGTGGCTAGTGCTGTGGTGGTGGGTGGGTATGGTGCATATTCTGTCGAGGGTGATGATAACTACGACTATTATGTTTGCCGGTGGACTGACGAGCCTTACGAGGTGTTGGAAGATGGAGAGATAACTGTTGGAGAAGAGACCACCCAAGTATATAAGGGAGACTGGGTTTGCCGTGGTTCGTGGTTGGAGAAGCTACCACGTGCAAAGAACTGGTGGACTGCGGAGAACCGGCCTTGCTTGGTAAGGATGCAGTCCGTTCTTCATTCGAGCTTGCCACTCCGTGAAAGAAGTCCTACCAATGATTTCTCCCGCGGAACTCCCGCAACAACTATTGCACATGCTAATGATCATGGTGCATGGCTGATGAGTGAGGATGACCACGAATACATGATGATGAGGAAACGCCAGCTCGCCGGCCTTGATTATCCCGATGAGGTATTTGACGATGTAGAAGCGGATGTGCTTGAAGAGGACCCGGACAACAACGACGATGAAGAAATGGATGATGATATGGATGATGATATTGACGATGAAGAAGATGATGATGACGACGACGGCAGTGAAGAAGATGATGATGATGACGACGACGGTAGTGAAGAAGAAGAAGAAGATAGTGAGGAAGAAGACGATATTTGAGATTTAAAATGAGATAAAATATCCACCCAACAAACAATATAACTTACCTCCCACTTCTACTACCAATAAGTATATGTTAATACACCACTACTGACTTCCATACATCTAACAATATCTAATTCAACCCCTCACCAATTAAACTAATTCTAACACACCATATATCCATCGTAATTCGCCCGACCGATATAATAACTACCATCTAAACTTAAGGAATACGAGTAATGAATGATATCACCAACGATATCCGCGGAGAAAACCGTACCACCGCACATACCGAGTTTAGATGATGATATTGCGTGTTGTAATAATGTAGACGGTGGTGGTATATTGTTTGTTTATTAATTATGTGTTTATATAGTGGTTTATTAGTTGTGGTGGTATTATTAATAAGGTGCATATAATTGTATGTTTGGTGTGATATGTTTACTGGAGAAATGCATTTAATAATGGATGGTGTAGATAGAGATAAATTGAAACAATTGTGTTAGAATATAGTAGTATTATAACCAACACATTACCAACGTCAAAAGATAATTGCAAAGGCTGTTCGATTCGGCATCAAATCCATGAAGGAGACACGCCACACAACACCTAATATCGAATGTGCATATTAATTTGCTTTGGAATTGTTAATAACACCCGTAACCTCTGGGTCGCAGATGTAGCAAATATATAATGCATAGATATAGACGAGACATATTATTATGACAGTTGCCCATGCCGTCCACCACCACCTCTATAATTTACTGCAAATGCAATAATACTCTACTACATCATCCATACACCGATCAATACAACAATAAAACTATTAATAAGATACAACATACCTTTTAATAAGCCGCTTGTTGACCGCGCACAGGTGTATCAATTGCAACTTTCCCAGCTCTAATAACATCTATTCTTAACAGAAGTATAAACCTCTCTGTAACTTAGTACACTCGGCATCGCACCACGTATCAATGCACCACCACCTCGACGTTCTCTCATCATGTCAGTTATTGTAGCGGATGTATGGTGTTGTCTAATATAGAAGGCCAGCGCGAGTGTATTAGTTGCTTAAATCTACAATGGTTTGATGAGTGGCAAATTGTACCCAAAAATACTCATCATGTGACCAGTTGGAGAGCAGGATGAGTGTCCCTAGTCTCATAAAACACCTTTACTATCCACGAAGGAATTAGTACTAAAAAGATACCGGTTAACCCAAACTTCTCCATGCAGAAAAAAAATTTTGTTGTGAAGTTTTGCTGCCAGCACTCTGAATCTGAATCTACTACTAGTAGAATCGAAGACGGCGCCATCAGTGAGAGACTAAAATAAAAAGTAGAGTAAGGTATTCTCCCGTAGATATGCAGACTTATCAATACCATGTACCACCTACAATCAATCTCAAACAAGTAGATAACATCAGCCAAACCAAATCCTAAAAAAACGTTACCGTCTACGGGTATTTTATGTTTTCGTGGCAAGAAAGTCCCTGTTTACAGGCCCCTCGATATTATATTGCGAATATGCCGCCACTTTGCAAACACAAATTACCCCCTTACATTGGAGACAAAGTACATATAGAGGCAGCGGCGTCACTAGTATTAATATATTCATACCTTAGATTATAGATATAAGTAGAGACGATGAAATCAATAACATTTATTGCAATACTATTGCAATTCATATCTCTCCCTATCAATGCAGAGAGGATATCCAATAATAGAAAATCGACTAATAGAAATCTACGACGTGATGATCTACTACGTATAGCCGGCAGTGATCGATTTGATGAGTTGTTGGTAGAATCTCCATCGTCGTCATCGGCAGCGGTAGATACAGACGATCGATTTAGTGAGCTGTTAGGCGGTGCAACATCATCAGCAACAGCAACCACACCCAAGCCAACGAGTCGATTTTCAATACCAACAATATATAACCCTCCATCGCCATCATCGTCAGTTGCGAGTCAAGCAATACCACAGTCTCCGACATCATCATTACAGCCAACAACAAAAACAAACTATTGGTATCCACAACGTACAACCTGTATAACAACAAATACATTTACATGTCATACTTGTATATTAGGTAATGATTATCCAAGTTGGATGGATGATGATTCAATTGCCACGGGATATTTATTTGAAACAGAAGAGGAATGTTGTGAAGTGTTTGATTGTGATAAGTCAAATGCACCTAGTGAAGGTCCGACTACGGAACATCCTACTTTTAATCGATTTACACAATGGTCTCCTACTGGCAATCCAACTGTAGTGAAAACAGAACAGCCGAGTACTTCTCCATTAACTTTGGAGCCGACACATTCTCCAAGTACATCACCTTCAACTAACGAACCATCGTTATCACCTTCAATGAAACCTACAACACTAATGCCCTCGTCATCGCCTTCGCAAAAGCCTACAACACTAATGCCTAGCCAGTCGCCTTCACATCAACCAATAACAACTGCGCCTTCAGTATCACCTAGCCAGTCACCTATCACATATAAACCTTCTAGTTCGCCTTCACAAAAGCCAACCCAACATCCATCAATGTCGCCTTTAATATCTCAACCTTCTGTTTCGCCAACTATTCAAGAAGATATCATTCCATTATACAACGAGTTAGATACATCAACATATACCGAAGGGACACTAGTAGAAGTTGATGGAACTGTTTATGAATGTAATGGATTTCCATTCACTTTGTACTGCAAACTGCCCGAGTACAAGCCAACTTCAGACGGTACCA
>Ga0214480_100056_pt1 | contig 42010 bp, 35 predicted proteins | sample M1_20Mar14CPVII9_3_FD_165042 | JGI IMG/M metagenome (GOLD analysis project Ga0214480, IMG submission 165042) | Marine eukaryotic communities from Monterey Bay, California, United States - M1_20Mar14CPVII9sort6BwellE17 | ecosystem: Environmental > Aquatic > Marine > Unclassified | place: USA... | reverse complement strand
GGACCACGTTTTGTTAGTGTTTGCTTTGCATCATTACTATCACTAGATTGACCACGAGGTGTTGTGTCGTAATTCATAATGATAAAGAATGAACAAACCAAAGCAAGTGTCGATCTTCCATCATACTCATGCATTATCTTCTTTGACATATCATTTAGAAAGTTGGAGGTTGCATCATACAGTCCAGCGTTATTAATAGAGTCGACGAATGTATTCATTTCTTTATATGCCACACAATACAGTAGTGTTGTAATGAATGTAAGTAATGTAATGATGAACATGATAAGATGTGCTGCACCTAATCTATCATCAGATGATCTTCTCTGTGGTAGTTTGTTGTTACTAGTCGATTTAACACTATCAGAAGAATTAGATGAGACTATAATGCTTGGATATCGATCTAAACACTTCTTTATACATATATGAGCAATATGATACATAATTTCCCACATTAGTAGAAATATGCATAAGATTTGCAATGCTGCGGTGCTCCCGTCATCATGTGAGTTTTGCATTAATGGTGGATATGTAGTTGATGATGACATTGTTATATATTATTTGATGATGATGATAAACTTGATGTAGGAATATAGATATGATACTAAAGTAGTAGAGCCAGAGCAAGCATGATGGTTGTGAGTATAGGAGTATAGATGGGTAGGTGTTAGCAAAAGATACCTAATAAAATGATACATATCATATGCACAAAAACGCTGACACATTTTGATACCATAACTATTCTGTACAACTACTTACCGGATTTCCTCTCTCTATCTTCTCTTTTGACATTGGTTGAGGCGCTAAGCGCTCAGCCTACCGCATGATATACGAAGTCCTACCTAAGGGGTAGGCGTAGAGCAGTAGGGGAAATTTGGGGTGAAGTTCAGAGCTTTTTTATCCCGCAACGGTAATGTTGGCGATATTTGGCGAGTCAAAAAGCATCAAGCAAAACATGCATAAAGAGATAAGCATCAAACGAGATCAAACGTTAATAAAGGCCTGACTGGCCGCTCTTACAGCGTGTTGGCTCACCATGTATCCGGCTGGCCGCATCTACTACTTACAATACAGCGTGTTGGCCGATCGATTATGCATCCTTCCTTTATTAATCACCGCGGTATCCGGATCCGGCTGGCCGCATCTACTTATCTTTGTATAGCCAACCTATAAGGATGCCGATAGAGGCCAATATATTGCAATTGTCGGTGGCGAGGCGATCTCGAGTTACAGCTGATTCACATCTACACAATCCCGCCTTGAACAAATAGAATTACCTCAAGTGAATAGATATTGATCACCATGGCTATCTATTAAAAACAAAACCGGTAATACTCTCAAATGGGAAGTAAGAACTGCCGATGATAAATAAAGTCACATCTATGAGCTTGAATAAGCAAAGAAGAATAGCTCATATGAGAATGATGGCGCATGCTACTCGGTGCAAGACACACATGTTTTAGAGAGGCCCGTGGTGGTTGTGACGAGTGCAAGACAGTCAGCTATTCTTCAATTACACTCGGAATTTGGAGGCTCTATTGGGTTTGTTTCGTGTTGAAAAGTACATAAGATATGGATATGGAAATCTTGAATTAATTTCATGTAAAACAAACAAAGAAAATCAAGCAGGTGATAGTAGGTTCATAACACAATAACCAATGCAATACATATGTTATTAACTAATAGGTATACTAACTAACTAACTAACTAATATACCTATACAAAAGCATCAGCTGTTTCGTCAACCACGTCTACTCCTTCCAAAGATTGAAGTTTTGATACCACTGCATCACATTTCTTTTTCGGGAACACCCAACCTTTTAATTTAATATTGTATTTTCCTCCAAGACCCCTCAGCTCATCCTTTACTTCGAATGCACCGGTGACTAACACTGCCTTTTTATAGTATTGTACTTTCAATGTCATAATTATATTGATATAATCCCATCTATTTATGTTTGCAACCTAGTACCTACTGCTCAAGCATCAGTTATTCGTTGACAATACCGTGGTAATAACTAATGATAATGATAATTGCAATTGTATCGTCGTTTGTTAACTAATGATTTATTGTGATTGTGGCTGTTGTAATATGATCATGAGTATATGTTTAAGGGACGGTGAGCACATACAATCGGGCGGCCCAATTATGCTTAACAAGATCTTCAAGAGCTGACCGGCCGCCACGCATTGTCAAGAGTTGGCCAACTATATTATTGACATCCCAAACCACTGCGTTGGCTGGCTGACCCTAACATAGGCGAGCCTTAGCTATTGCAATGCCGCGAGGGAGAGTGCATTTTGGCGGTCACTGGATATCAAATTTTATCAAATGATGAGATCGACCAGCCTCCTCCACTCGAGTAATTTAAGGTAGGTAAGGTCAGCCTCCCTTTAGGTGCTACACCCCTTTACTTTTGGCGCCATTTTATTGGCTACACTTGAGCGCGCCTCATCCATCATCATGCCATTGAAAGCCATTGAAAATCCATGAGAAAAAATTAGCGAACAAACGAGTATCAGCTCCGCTAAAATCTATCACTATATGGTACTAGCTCACGCCCACTAGCTACACCTTAGCGGCTAGCCGGCCAGTAGAAAGGGTATTAGAAGAAGATTGTTGGCCGCTAAAGAGATACTTGAGCAATGGCATGGTCATCAGCTGGCGCTCTTGATCTCCGGTCGGCCTCATCTGTGAACAATTATATGAATAATTGCAATATCAATAGAAGATGCATTCAACTACGACAATAACATCAACTAAACACAAACAACTATATTCACCGCTAATAAAGCGGCTAGCCGGCCGCTAGTGGCCGCTAAAGAGATACTTGAGCAATGGCATGGTCATCAGCTGGCGCTCTTGATCTCCGGTCGGCTTGGCATCTGTGAAGAATTTTGAATAATTGCAATAGATAAGATGCATACAACTACAACATCAACTAAACACAACAATCAACTATATTCTTTGTCATGCTATATCGACAATAAACTAACTGCTGCCAATAATCAACTCCACGAGTTGTTGTTGTATAGCCGGCTGTGTGTTATTATAGATTATAAAAGATATCAAGGAGAAAAGTAGGGTGAGTACAACCTTCATTACTTTTTGTACGACAAACAATTATAATCTCTACTATTCTTACGCATATCATTTCTGATATTCAGGTTGTACCTGTTCTGGTATATGCAGCAACAGAACTTGTCCATGTCGAAAGGATGATTTATCATGTGGAGATTTGAAGTATACCAACCCCGATAGAAGACAATAATGAAAATGAAAAAAGTACACAAGATGTGTATCAAAATTGAAATTTCGAATATAACAAAGCAGAGGAAGAGCTTCAAAGAAAAGCTAAGCAACTGAAACTTATCTAACAAATCGCTGTCAAAGCGCAGTGATAGTGATCTGAATGACACTTACAATATTTGAAGAAAAGAGTAAGAGAGTCAGACTCGAGATGATGGATGAAGATTACACCGGCGCAAATAAGAAATCATGTAAGTCACTATCATCCTCTCTCGAATTGTCCCAAGATTTTACACCACAAGTGGCCACACAGAATGAAACTATACCGCAAAGTGGACAAGAAGATGAAGATATGGAAGAGATTTGTTCGTTACCTGATCGTATGGTCAACATCATAGACGATGAAGAGGTTTCATCATTACGACAAACTCACTCACCCGTCGATGAAGCCAAATACAATTCATCTGAATATCAACTAGAGAAACAAGAGTGGGATAAGAAGGAGGACGAGAAGTTGAATGAAATTATCCTTGGATTCGAAGAAGAAACTGACCAAGCAGCTCACAGTCTTCATTATAACACAACGTATAAAGCATATAGAGTACCAAACTGTGCAATGATTTCAGCATTATCGGAAGTCAACATTCCACCACAGATACTCAACAATGGGACCTTAGTAGAATTATTGCACGAGAAAGTTAGACAGAAGATGAAAAAGTTGGAGCCCCGCAATAGTGATAGATACAATCTAAAAAAAATCAAAGGCCGAAGTGATAAAAGTGATGATGATCCGCCAAAGAGTAAAGAAGAAAGGATAGCAGAGGCAACACAACTTGCAAATCGAATGGAGTGTGAAGATGAAAAGGGGAAGGGTATCTTTCAAGCCCATGTATGCATTGCTTGTGACCGCCACATCATTGGTACCGAGGAGATATGCTATTTGACAAAGGTACAGCTAACAAAGAATACACATCGGATTGGAATCAAAAGTTATGATGAGTTCTATCATGAGAAATATAACTTTCCAAAGCTTCATTCTAAGTTAGTTGAGCAATACAAAGTTGACGATATGGAAGGACTACTTCTATCGCAACGCTCACAATACAGCTCCTTGCATGGTGGGTATGAGACTTGTAAATCGTGTTTTGATAGTTTAAAGAAGAGCTCTACCAAGTCACCGCCAAAACATGCAATAGCAAACGGATTTGTTATAGGGTATATACCACGAGAGGTGTTTCTAGATCCAAAGACAGGTATTATGAGGCCAATGAATGACGTTCTTCGTGCTATGTTGGCTCCAACTCGGGCATATGGATATACCTTCTCTTACTTTGGAGGGCAACAGAAATCAATCCAAGGTCACTATATGTTTTATGAGGTTAATCAGACACATGTGGGATCCGTTGTAAACGATATTCATAACACAGGTGCCAATCCTCACATTCATGTTGTATTAGGCGGACGATATACTCCAAGGCAGAAGGAGATAGTACGCCGAATAGCAGAGGTTGATACAAAATTATACACCGATATAATGACTTGGTTCATAAACGTCTCTGGACACAAAGGGTATAATGGAGTTCCAATTCCTTCAGAGTGCCCATCGCCATATATAGAAAGTGTTGAAACCCCAAACGATGTTGATGACGAAGTTGATAAAGATACTGAGAAGCAATTTGATGGTGGAACATACTACTTTTCAAGCGCAAATGCCCCTTCTAGTGATACAGGAGTGTACGATACAGAAGTCAAGTTTGCAAGATCGTTGCTGAACAGCTCACCTCCAAAACTATTAGTATATGGTGGAGATTATAAAAGTGGCCGTGGTCTTCGACTAGAAGATGTCATACCGACAGCATTTCCATTTGGCCTCGGAGGCTTGGCAATGCCTCGTAGAACAAAGATATCTACTGAATGCTGCTTAGCGCATTATGGTCGTCTTTCACTTGATCAATTCAAGAGAGGTGACTTTTGTTTGATCTCTCATCATATGTTAGATCGACAATTATCTTACTCTTCTGGTAGTGTGAAGTGTAGAGCACATAATGATGGCGTGCCTGTTGCTGAAAAGATATCTCAGCTAACAGTAAAAGATCTTGAGGATGTTGTATCTGGTGCTGACACTAACTCTACAGTAAACCAACTTCTATCATCAGTATCAGCATCATGTAAGGCAATGGGTCATACTTCTGAGGCAGCAGCATCTTGGCGACGTATATTCTTTGCTCTCGGTGATAGACATGGTTTAAATCCATTCATGTTGACTGTCACTCCTAACGATCTAGTCAGCTTTTCGGTACGAGTTATAGCATTCTCTGGTAAGAAGGTAAGAGCGACACAAGATATGTCTTGTACCGTATCTTTCGCTCACATCATCTACTCTATCTTACTTAAAGCATAAGATGCCTTCGCTTGATGCTACAGAGGAAGAGTGCATCACTGACTTCACATTACGCAAGGAGACTCGACTAGACTTCCCAGGGGCATGCTCGTTGTACTTTGACGGTGTGATGCAGATTGTATTAGAGGTCCTTCTAGGTTGGAATTTGAAAGAGCAGAAGGGATCAGAAGATGGCATCTTTGGGGAGTTAGATGCATGGGGAATGGCAGTAGAAGAGCAGACACGCAAGACATTGCATTCCCATTGGTTGCTCTGGTCAAAGAGACTCGCCAATATGAGAGACGAGCTGTTTGATGATGATGGAAACATGAGAGAAACAGTTAAAACTGAATTTTGTGCACGCATTGATCAAGTAATGAGTGCATCATATACCGATAACGAGTGGACAGTAGAGCATAAGTGTGGTGCTAAAGGTAAAGTTGAAGAGGTATTTGTGGAGAGGGAGCCTCAAGTTCTTCGAGATGCAAGGCACAAGGTTCTTTGCCACGATATTAATGGCAAAGTGAACCAAAACGACAGCTCCTTGGATGATATTGCCCAAGCGTCCTCTTGGATGCCAATACCTCAATACACACAACGTTCCAATCAGTACTATATTCAATTGTAATTCAAATGTAATCATTGGTGATGCCAGTAACACATTCTACCTCACACTGTATAGCTCAAAGTCTACTCAAAAAGAAGATAGTGAGAAGAAGGAGCGTATTTTAAAGAAACTCATTCGTAGGTTGAAGAGGCTGCAAATGGAGAGGGAACAACATCTTATTGATGATGATGATGAAAATCAAAAGGATTATGTTCAAGGATTGAGTATGATGATGTCAGCAATGAATGCAAGTACATCTCGCGATGTTGTGAGTTCAACATTAGCTCACTATCTTGTGCAAACGGGTGGATCGAGATTTAGTGCCTCGCATGAACCAAAGCATTTGCTCATCACTCAGCTAGAAGATACTCTGGATAACAAGGCAATCAACTTTATACTCAGACGAACAAACAAATCAAAAGCAGATGGTACTATAGTACAATGGCCTGAGTCACTTGCAGATGATTACCTACACCGGCCAGAGCAGCTTAAAGACGTCTGCTCTTATGAGTTTACAGAGCAATACGAGAAGAAATTCTATAGTCTGAAGGATGTTGATGATAAAAAACAGAATGATATCATCACAAACACAAAGAGTGAAAGGTATAGATTTACTGAGGCTCATCCTGGTCATGAATTCGCATACCTCGAGAAGTTAAAGTTACCTGGTGTAGCTGTGGTATCACTACCAGATGGCAAGCTTTGTCTAGTTAGAGACTTGCAGCTCGAAGATGGCACTCATGATGTTCTACCCTTTCCGTACTCTTGGTGATCTCAGGAAGGATAATAGTTATTGGAATAGATTTGAAGAGGAGCGTGTTAGACACTTCAAAGGTAAAGAGACTAGATTTTGGAAGTTAGGGTTTGAGATTCTACAAAATATAGAAGATAACGAGATGATGATGCAGAGTGAATATCGGATGCGTGCACGTGATCCAATTCAAAAAGCAACGATTATTAATGCAGATGAAGCCAAAAAGCAACAGAGCAAAGATGACAAGAAAGCGATACCGGATATTTCATATCTGTGTGATGATGAGTCAAGCTATGGAGAATCTGATGTAGAGGATGGAGAGTGTGAATATGGTAAACAATGGTCACATAAATTATTACTCGACAAGGCAAAGCACATCACAAAAGAGAGGCTCATCTCTGCTCGGCTTGCATCTGAAGAATCAATACTTAAAAGCTCAGACTCAAGTCAACTGCAGCAAGGATCTGAAGCTACAAATGAAGATGATAATACTGGTAAAGAGTTTTCAGATTGGTTTCGAGATAAAAGTTACCCTACTCTTCTCAAGTTAGTCAGTGGAACTCTTGTTGGTGTTACTAACTACAATGATATCTATGATGATGATTCGGTGGATGGTAACTCACCTGATGACAAAGATGAAGTCGTAGATGACGATGTACATGTCATTACACAAGAAGATATCCCGTTACAAGAAGATACCTCATCTTCTTGTCATATCCCAACATTAGTAGGAGTTGCTAGAAAGATTGCACGACAAGACAAAGTGAAGCTAGACAAGAAACAATATATTGCATATGAAATAATTGCATGCACCTTTCTATTGGAACTTATTAACGAAGGAAGAGATAGCAGTTCAATGCTTGGAAAGTACCTTGGATCTGCACTAGGCTCAACTGATGAAGATATGGATCAATTGGTAAAGCATCTCAAGGCACGAGGAGGCATGGAACAGTTACTAATGTTTCTAACAGGACCTGCTGGCGCTGGTAAGAGCACGGCGGTAAAAGTGGCCCAAAGATTCTGTTTTGAGTTTTGTGCAGCAGTAGCAGTTATGTGGCATGACAAGACATTTCTTTTCACTGCTTGTTCAGGGTCTGCTGCTGCTATCTTGCCTGGCGGTATTACTATCCACAGTGGAGCATGTATGAATGGTAAAGTTACAGACAAAGCAAGGGAAGCTTGGAGGGGCAAAGTGAAGATACTTGTGATTGATGAAATATCTTACTTTAGCGATAATGATTTCAAGAAGCTTGACAGGAAACTGAAAGATCTCAATGGTGTCCCAAACAAGCCATTCGGAGGTCAGAGTATCATATTCTCGGGAGACTTTCGCCAGTTTGAGGCGATCTTAGCAAAACATCTACTCTATGATAGGTTTGGAAGTCAACTATGGGAGAATAGCATCAACTGTGTAATCATACTCGAGAATATACATCGATTCAAAGATGATCCCGAGTATGGTGAGATGTTGACTCGGTTGTGGCGCGACGACTTGACTCGAGAAGACCGTGAGAAGATCAACACAAGAGTTGTTGGAGGTCAAGATGGAGTTACATTACCCTCTACATTTGATGGAGATGTAGTGTACGCGTGTTCAACGAACAAAGAGCGTAATGCTATTCAAGCTGGAATCTTTCATGATCATATACTGACTACACATCCCAAGATCAGTAGCCCAGACTTGCCACCTGATCATACGATCATCATTGAAGCAGTCATACAAAGCTCAAAATCTAAAAAGTCGTCTTCTTCAATTGGCAGCTTTACTCGCAATAGGATCATACAAACTTGTGGAGATGCTGATTGTATAGTAAACGAGACAAAGTATATTGATCCAGCTCTGAGATTGTATGTTGGGGCTCACTGTATGTGCATGGTAGATAACAAGCGACTCAAAGATAAAGTGCCTATTGGTAATGGTACTCTCTGTCGAGTTGTCGGGATCAAGCTTAGTGAGCATGCTACTCCAAGTGTTAGGATACAAAATTGGGATGGCCGAAAAGTTAGCACAGTCTCTGCCAAGCATGTAGACTGGGTTGAGTTTGAGTATCATCCAAAGAGTAAGACAATTGTCAAGCTGGAAACTGAGATTAGAGAGTTGGAGTGGGAACTTAAGGTTAACCAAGAAGCTAATAATTCCATTCACGTAAGGAAAAGAGCCAGGACAACGACAACCAGTCGCAGAATGACGAGTGATCCAATCATACAGGATATCATGTCAGAGTTAGACAGAAAGAAACTACACTTGAAGAAAGAGCAGCAGTCTCGCAGATTCAAGCTTGGGCCTCAAATATCTCATCCTACCGTATCATATACCAATCATGATCATTCAACATTCAAAGAAAAAGCCAGGTGTAAAATGACTCAGATACCAGTGGTACTTGCTGATGCTATAACTGGCCATAAGCTTCAAGGGATGACTATTCCTAATGTCATCATTACATCGTGGGGAACTTTTGCAAAGAATTGGCCATATGTTGTCCTTTCTCGATCTACTACTTTTAAGGGACTGTATCTAATGGAACCTATTGATAGGAAAAAGTCGTTTGCTCCTTCGGAAGACCTGAAGGACTATTTGAGGCGTGCAGATCGTTTGCAACATCATATTTTAACGACCAGGGAGAAGCGCATGGCAGAGTTTAAAGAGTAAGAAACAGAGTCATACTACATACATTAGCTAGGACTTCGATAGCTGCGACGTGGTGTACTAAGCGCTATCTCCTTATTGGCGGTATCCTAGGTACGGACCCTCCGTACCTATCTTTAGCAGTATAATAGACACCCTTCCCGTCGCCCTACACCATATATTGGCATATGGGATTGTTAAGCATTTTTGTTTGTAGGACCATTGGCTGTCGAGATATATTAATTCTAAGTAAGGTGCATCATGAATTTTAACAATTTTTTTGTTGAGACTAGATTAATAGATAGAACATTAAATATAATGATTTGCACGGTAAATCCAATTACAGACGTCTTAAGTATAACTAGGTCGAGGTGGCTGTGAGTTTTGGGGTATTGATATTGCGTCTATTTAATTTAATCCATATATTAGTAGAGGGCGGTTGTCCATTTTTGTTGCTAATCGTCACCTCTACCTAACTATGTAGTCTACAGCCTCCTATGCGGCTATTCCTACCGTACTGCCGCTGCCAATCTCATCATTAATGTTATTGTTAACATCTATGAAGTTTGTGGGGTTATCGATGGCGGTGGTGGCAAGTAGTAGAGGCTGCTCAGTAGAGGGTGATGATGGGGTCAAAATCATGGGTTGATGTAGTTGCAATTAAATAATTAAATAAAGATAAATAATTGGCCGCCTTGGATTGTTGCATTATGGGAACCATGTTATTGCCGTCATTTGGAGCCACCATGGACCTGCTGATTCATTATGGTTGTGGAGTTATGCTCGTCACCAGATTTGACAAATAGGTACGGATGCCATTTTTGAATTTTTGCACAGTCGACCTTTGATGAACCATAATTCGATCAGTTGTACACAACAATAGTGCTAAGATGATGTTATCCGTACAATTCGAGGGTGGAGAACACGATGGTGCACTCTAGATTGCCTAGAAACGATCTAGAAGCTGAGATATTGGCATTTGAAAAAGTGCAAAAATAGGTACGGAGGGTCCGTACCTAGCCAACAAGGAGATACTAAACGTAGGGTTAGTACATTCAATGAGCTATGGCGATACAACGAAAGATCGCAATCTGCCGAGCTCAAACAGCAGGGCAAACGTCATACAACTCTACCATGCAGACGCGCCAACCCATAACTATCCCACTAAACAATAAGGCTAGTAGGAAACAAAACAACAGAAGGTGTGAATGTTTGCATAAGAGGATATCGGTATTATCTCAGAGAGAGTGCAAAGATTAGAAGCTATTTTCTCCTTGACTTCGAGGATGAGGTCCATCAATACGATAGTGGCAATAGCTGCATTATTATATCATTCGGCTAGCAGTTTCACATTACCAACATCATCTAATACTAAACGATTTCATATCAATACATTATACTCGGTAGCATTACCAATACCAGACAAACAAGAAGAGGATATAATTGCAACAACAACATCTACATCAGAAAAGATACCAGCAGTAAATACAATACAAGATCTCGATGGACAACCAATATCACCACAATACTTTGAACAAAAGATGGATATACCCAAAGTAGAATATTACACATGTCCCGAAAAGGATGCCTTTAGTGGATTCATGTCACATGCATGTCGTGTCTACCTCTTCCCAGATAAACAAACTGTATTTTATAAAAGTATTATATTTGAAAATTTATCACATGCGAAAGAAAAGATGAAAGTTAGTCCATATAAGTTAGTTCGAGATGCAAAGAGTTATACTGTCGTTGCATCATTTATGAATAGTGTTGCGGCGGAAGAGTTACGTACTAAAGCTCATGTGCATATCCCTAAACAATACGATTCTATATTACGACCTGATAAAGATGATCCAATCAAATCCAAGTTTAGCTTCCTACATGAAGATTTTGCACCAATTGATGGATGGTATCAACAATGGTTATTACATGACATTGTAGAATGTAAGGCAGCATTACATACATTTGCAAAGATACATGCCTACTTTTGGTATGGAAGTAACTTCTATGATAATGAGGTGGCCGCAGAAGAATTACAAAATGCCATATGGAAATCTGGATCATACGTTCAACCATCAGCACAGATATTAGATGGGGTATGTTCAACTACTAAAGTTAGTGATGAATGGTTAGTAAAACGTTTAATGTTTGAGGAGGAGTTATCATCATTGGAATGTTGGGATAATTTGGGTATACGGTTACAATCTGTATCAAAAGAATGTGGTAGATTGGCACATCCATTTGCATATGATGATGAGTTGAATGTGAGGTATCAAAGGTATAAGACATTTACTCATGGTGATCCCAAGCAGGCTAACTTGTTCTTTCGGAAACAACCGACGAAAGATACAGACGATGGCATAGACGATGATTTAGAATTAGAAGTTGGATTGATCGACTTTCAATGGTCTGGGTTTGGTTTGGCCGCTACAGATATTGCACACTTTATAGCCTCAGGTGTCCATGCTGATCGATTAGTGAATGGAGGTGAAGAAATGTTATTACAATATTACTTTGATGAGTTACAAAAGTATCTAGTTGAATACGGGGCGTATAAGAACAAAAAGGAGGCAATTGAACAGTATAGTTACGAAACATTCATGGAACAATATGATATAGCTTTCCTTGATATATGCCGGTTAGTTATTGCATACACTTGGGCAAGGTTTCAAGGTAGAATTGAGAAGGAAGACGAGGAGGGGTGCGCTAGAACAATGAACCATACCAGTTATAACAAATCAATCTTGAATGTTATTTGGTTAGTTACTAAATGTGATGATTTACTGAAGTCCCGAGGTGTTTAGGATTGTGTATATGTATGTTGCTATTAGGAAGAGGAGATTAGTATCGGCTAAGACAAATAAGCTAAAGAGTAAAAATTCAGTTGTCGTGTTGGTTTGTAGTATGTATGTTAGGGAGAGTATCGAGCTAGTTCAAACTGTTGTTGTATTTAGTGAGGCATATAGTTGTTTATGAGGTATCTTCATATAAAAATTGTGGTATCTTTTATAGGCCTTTTTTGTAACAAAGTTGAAAGCAAAGTAATAACTAACTCCAACATATCAGCATCCTCTCTATCCTGCTGGCTCTGCAAAGAAGAAGAAGGTCACAGATTTATCATTGTATTTATTAACAATTTGTCTACGGATCGGTTTGTTACCTACGACGAATAGCCAAAAGACAAATACCGCAATAATTATACAGAAAAAAATGACAAGCAGTGATTGTAAACTCTTCATACCGACACCAATATACCGCGGATTTTGCAAATCAACAGTGTATTACCATATTAATATAATATGAAAGGGTATACATTCATGTATAGTATAAGGTTTTTACGATTTGTATTGGGTACAATATAGAGAAAAGATTACATTGCAATAAAATCCCAATAAACCGCAAAACTCAACAAAACATCACCTCGCGGATATACAATACTAAAATGATCATGCTTCAACGAATAATCAGGGCTGCAGTATTAAACGGGGTACTTTTATCAGCTCTAATAGTATCTTCTCATGCCAAATTTCTACCCCTCGATAGAAGCATAAAAACAGTGCAGAAGTATGAGTATATACCCATCAAGGGTAGAGATAGATGAAACTGAATATCGTGACAAGCTTCTACTAATAAAAGACATTATACCCGAAGCCATGACATACACTACCGACAAGGACTTCCTTGCCGAGTTGGAGCTGGATTTGCACGAAGAAACTTTGATCGGTATTGATCTAATATTTAAATATACCAAGTATATATTAAAAGGGAATAATGGTTCTATGAATCGGAGGATAAACTTTATCACGGATTGTGGTTTCTTTGAATTAAACTTGCTACTGTTAAAATTTAATCAACCTTTGATGGCATGGTTTGTATGTAAATCGATCAATGTAATGTTCAATGAAATAACTTCATCGGTAATTAGGAAGAGGCTTGTTGATGAATTATTCAAACATAACATCGTTGAATGGGTAGTTGATTTAGCCTTATCAGACAAAGAAAGTTTCATTGAAGAAGTCGAATGGGGGTCAACAAAAATGGGAACAGTGAAAGAAGAGGCATCAAAATCAGTGTTAATTGTAATTGATTGGTCAAATGATATGTATATTGATACTCTCGTCGAATTGGGAGCATTCGATGTAGTTTGCCACCTGGCTCGGACTCTACAAAAGCCATTGGAGGACAAAATACCAATGGTACTTGAAGCAGCAAGTAAGCTCAACTCTGTTTCACATCGTCCGGGGGAAGAAACACTCAAAAGTAAAGCCGATATAATGAAGCAGGCGAGGCTCTGTGATGCCTTGGAGAACTACTGCCGATATCACTCCTGTTTTGATGAACACGGCAAGTGGCAAAAGGCGGGGTCTATAGCATGGTTTGTCTTTATCTACCTCTTTATGATTGTGGGGCCCTTGGTTGCATTCTTGTGGTTACTCTGGACAAACCTAGAACCTGTTAAGTCTGAAAAGAATACAGATACAAAGGAAAGCAATGAGGACGAGGCACATAAGCAAACCGAGAACAAGTGTGCCAAGTGTGACAAGATTGTTCCGGTTTCAGACATGAAGGAGTGCTCGAAATGTGGAGTGGTATACTGTAGCCGGAGGTGTCAAAAGGCTGACGTAAGTATATTGTATGTTTTCAATCCATATGTCTGCATATGTGTACTTAAGCTCTGGCACTGTATCACTTCCTGCCCTCCAGTGGCCAGCGCATAAACAGATATGCAAGGTCATGAGAAAGATGAAAAATGCATCATCCGAAGCAGAAGCTATTGAACAGATTGCAAAGTTGTCAACAAATGCAAAGGATGGTATGATTTCGAGCCTTTTGATGACCCATGTTGGTTGGGTCTCCACTGATACTAATGAAGAACTACCCCCAGGGCTACCAGAAAACTTTCTCTACATCCATGAAGCAATGAACAAGTATGCTAGTCTTGGGAAGAAGAAACGTGAGTTCGGAGAGGCAATCTATCGACGTCTTTTTGATGAGCTTGTTGAGAATGAGGAAGAGTGGGAAGATGTAAGTGGTGTGAATTGAATTGTAGTGTATATGAATCAGTTGTGCTTGTACTAACACGTTCGCTCTTAGTTCTTTAGTCATCCGGAGAATCACGGTCATATCGGAGATGCTGTCGTGGTATTAGAAACCTTAGCTGACATATATGAAGCGAGGAAGAGTCTCGAGGAGTGTGTCCTAGTGCTTGATGTTCAGTCAAAGGCCCTGGAGTACTTGGTAGGACACTGTGAGGATTTTGTCGAGACTGATGCAGACGATAGTAAATGGATACAGTTCTGTGCTAGTTCCGAATATCATTTACTCTGTACAAGGTTCACTATCAATGAACAACTCAATCGCTACGAAGATAATGTTCCCGTAATTAGGGATCTCACTGTCTACGAAGAAGAACGAGGTGATTCTCATATGCATACTTGGAAGTCACTTGCTTTAGTGTGGGATGACGCCACACAACAAAACTTGGGTGGAAGAAGTATACAGGACATATCAGATGAAATGGTACTGAAAGTATACCTGCATGCAATTGAGATTGACAAAAAGATAAGATCTGAATGTCCGGATACATACAAGATAATCGATGCAGCGAGTGGCAACAGAGCAACAAAGAAGAAGCTGCTTCAGTACCAAAAGCATGTTGAACTCCTATCATGTGCTCACTGCAATAAGAAGGAGACTGCTCTAGGGCAACATAAGCAATGTCAAGGTTGTAATCAGGTAGTATATTGTTCAAAGAAGTGTCAATCTCTTCACTGGAAGAAGCAGCATAAGAAGGAGTGCAAGAAGACGAAGTAGGATTGAATTCTACCGACAGATTGCTAGTAGGAACTTATTGGCAGCGGTATCTAGCTACATAACCCATAACATTCATACCTACATATACCAAATCGAATAACATACGTTTAATCTCTATTAGCACTACCAATAGCAATTGGTTCAGGCCACATACTTCCTCTTCCACAGCATAGACTCATGACTTGTCCATCTTCTCTCGGATGTAATATCAATTTCCAAACTAATGAATATCGTGGACGTTTCCCCGCCTCTATATTGGGCGTCACTACCGTATGTGAAATGTCTTGATCCTTAATAACAACTCGTCCGGGCTTGGGGGGTATATCTATTGATTCATTTGTTGGCGGATCTAGAAATCGTGTGGGTGCACCCCATTCTTCTTTCCATTCATCATTTAGATAAACTAGGCAACTCACAAATCTCGGTTTCTCTTTCATCCGATTCGGATATCGACCATATACATCAGTCCAGATTGAGGCCGGGGCTTGTAAAGGGTCAGCATCGATATGATAATCAAATGTATCACCATGTGTTGGTGCATTGGCTGTCAGCGGGGATATACAACCCTCCCCAAACACCGCCTCAGGCATTCTTGATACTATAAAGTCTGGAAAGAGTAATGATAACTTTGATTCAAATTCGGCAATGGCAGGGTGTTCGTTGTAGCAAATGTCCATGATGGCATCATCGGATAACCCCCAACATGATCCTTCTTCTTCGTCTCTTTCTTCATTACTTTCAGAGTTGTCATTTACTAAATCCATAAGGCCACCTCGTACCCATCTAGCAGGATCTGGACCATTCATCACATCATCCCAATTATCCTTTTCTGAAGTATGATCTTCTGGATAACCTTTAACAACATTGAGTAATCTCTTTCGTAACTTTTTATCTAATAACTTGTCAAATACCAACACCGAACTTGTATCAAAGTGCAGATCACCATTGTCTTTCCCAATATGTAAACTACTAGAGACCATATCACCATCAATATCAACAACCATACTAGGATAGCAGTTAATTTCAATCTCATATGGATGTACAAAACATCCTCCATTTGTAGTCAATAATGAATCTAAATCAACATCCTCGTCGGTTATACGACATATCTCTATCATTTCCTCTTGTAGAGAATAATCTGCTATCTCCTTTTCTATTATATCACTGATTATTGCTGCCGAATTGTCTGTTGTAGCTGTGGCACTCTTATTGTTGATTGTATTTGATGATTGAAATGTCAACAGTATAGGCTGATGATTTGATACATCATCACTTTGCAATATAGCATCTATTCTCTGTGATAAATCATTCTTTAACTGTGTGATAAGTTCATTCTCATCAATATCAACCGACGGCATACCGCATACGTTAATAACTAATACTCTACCTAGTACACCTGGTATTGAATCTACTGTAGCAGGTTGTTCATTGCATTGTATATTGGCAACATCGATAGGCAAACCGTACTCTTCCTCACAAGTTGATTTTATAGTTTGCAATATTGTTGATAAATCTGATTTACATTCTATACCTGATGAGATGTACGCTTGAAACTTTATATCGAGTGAAGTAGTAGAGGTAGTCACATCTTCATTTTGAGTTGCAATATAAAGTTGATGACTATTATGTGATGTCGACGTTATTATGTGTTGATTATTGTAGGACGAGCCGACGAACGCATGGCATGATACTATACAGATAATTGGTAAGATTAGTAGTGTATACATTATGATATATAGTCGATGCTACTCTGGAGGTCTCTCAATCTCTATATCTCATCTCCCCATACCATAGCCTTCCGGGCTTTACGAAAAAAGGATACCATGACATTTTGCATTGCTACTAACGTACTGCTGAACTTCTTCCTCTCTTCTTATACTATCGAGGGAGATAAGTGTTGTTGTGGATTATAAGCAGGGCCTGGATATAGTGGTAGAGAGCAGCAGATACTTAACATGATTCGGCGAGAGGCTGAACTCTGAGGAGATACTTATTGCAGCCAGAGAAGATATATTCTCTTTTCGATATTGTTTGGTAAATACTTGGGGTATTATTCGGACAGCTATTAGTAGTTCAGCATTACATAGTAGTAGTAGATAGAAAAAGAAGGCATAGATCAATACAGTGATACGACAAAATGGAGAGTTTCACAGAAGATACACTATACACTATTACATCCTATCTTTCCTCAAAAGAGATTCTAAATCTAGCATTGACATGCAAATACTTCGGTGGCAAGCCAGGCGGTATAACCACAGCTGGGAAGAAGAAGACAAAGCGTCGTAAGAAGAACAAAACTACCACCAACAATAATGATGATCAATCAAGTAAGGATAGACAATGGTCATTAATGGAAGAGATGGCAAAAAGAAGAGTTGAGAAGACAAAAAGGGATACTAATTGGCAAGAAAAGTGGCAAGGTACTGATGTATACAAACTAACGTCTCGTACCGGTAATGAATCTTGGATAAGAGTTGATAATCGTATACAAAAGATGAGTTCAGAATTGGTATTTAGTCGATTCAAGGATCGTGTTACTTATGTTAAAAGAGATCCATCGCATATACAAATGAAACGAAGCAATGAGTTTTCAGCGACACATTTCGCTAGTGCAATGTGTCAAAATATAATGAAAGAAGGGAGACATTATGCATTGTTTACTGTAACAAAAAGAGGACGTATTAGAGTTGGTATCTACGATGTCCAAACTGAGAAAAGCTGGGGTTATGGTTATTATGGCGAGAGTAATGCTCTAATTCTTTCCGCCATTAGACCAGAGGGAACTGTTATAGGTCTTCTACTTGATTTCCAAGATGATACGCTTCAGATATATGTTGATGGTGAAATCAAACACCAATATAATAATCAATTTGTTGGGAGACAATTTAGTTGGGAGGTGTCAATTGTATATAGAGGAGCCTGGGATTTAGGCAAAGGTGCTGTGAAGATTGAACGGGGGATCCTCCCATAGTTGGGATAAATTAAAAGTTACGCATCTATGTACACCTTCTTAATACTTAATTTCAGTTTAATTAGATGTAGCTCTCCTTAATATCTCTATTCTTTGGTCATCTAACACTCTTAACAAACTAAACTCAAATCATAGCATAACCAATAGACACCACCCCAACCACAACACCAAAACCCATCTTGTAAATACTAGCAGAACTCATAGTATCATTACTCATATTCTCCATATCAGCACCCTCCATACTCTCCTCTTGGGGTACAACACAATACTGCTTTTCAACAAAGCTATCACCAAAACTAGCACAATCAAAGTTACATGTACCAGCCTCACCAAATGCACATGATTTAGTAGTCACTAGAAGATGCACGTTTCACAGTTATGAAAAGATGAAGAGAGATGATAGTAACATATGTTAGTGCATTCGGTTGCAAAGGCAAATCTAACAAAGGTAACCTAAGGTCAAGTGAAGCGCGGCCAACTCGCCGACGAGACTTTATATTGAACACACGAAGTTACATGATAAAACAATACAGATGTGGACTTTCCTTCACCGCATGCATATAAGCATGTTTTACATGTTGGATGACGCGACATTAAAGTTGCTGAACACTGGGGTGCGTTGGAAGTGTCATGTTCAGTGATATTATCGGGAGGGATTTCAGTTTCGGAAGATTGATCGGAGGGTACATTATCTGTTACCTCCTCTTCGATCATACCCATTGACATTGATGATTGAAGTTCACGATGACGATGATTTGATTGTTGTTTGTTAAGACCGATGTATGGGTCATAGTTGTTACTGTTGTCGACATGTTCAATGATGGATTGATGTTTATTTTGGATTGTACGACGACGTTGAGGTGATGATGAAGAAGTAGTAGCTGATGTGCTGCTGTTGATGGCAGCAGCTACCGCTGAGATTATTGCAATTGATATCTTCATATTGTGATGTGTTGTTGTTACTACGATGATATTGAATCTCGATGATATTATACCTATGAACTACCGCAATGTGATGTCTCCTAATGAATCAACCTCAGAGAACTGACTAACCTAATATATATCACAAGAGGAGGGCTCAGCTTATATCTAATCCTATCCTATGGTCATTGAAATTTAGAATTGTAGAGAGGCAAAGATCCAAAAGATATTCAGTAACGTGACAGTACGGATAAGTGACAGTGCCGTGACTTTTAGGCCGTGTACTCTCATGGTGTGACTGACTCATTGTTAGTTCTCAATGATGTTTGTTATACGATAGTACCTATTCCGCCTCAAATAGCGCCGTCGATATATCGCAATAGTCCTCTAAGATATACTATAGTTAACCGCGTTATATATATAAAAACAAATGCGCATCATAGCATTATCAATGATGCTCTCATGGGCAGCAACTACAACTAAATGTTGCCGTGCTTTTTCTACACCAACTAGAACTCGTCATCGTTCCATCATTGCTACTACTGCATCATTAAACAATAGTAATAAACAACAGAAGTATGCTCGACTATCATTTGTACAATCTTCAATCCGCCCCACAACAACAACATCACAACTCCACTCATCATCAACCAACAAAGATACAGAAGAGTTGCAATGGCCAACAACTAAAATTCGTCAAACCTTCATCAACTACTTCACAACCCAACATTCACATAAATTCATCCCCTCCTCACCATCAGCACCACTAAACGATCCCACTCTCCTATTTACAAACGCGGGCATGAATCAATTCAAACCAATATTCCTAGGACAAGCACAACCCGGTACGGAATTATCAACACTAAAACGTGCAACCAATTCCCAAAAATGTATCCGAGCCGGTGGCAAACATAATGACTTAGAAGATGTTGGTAGAGATACATATCATCATACCTTCTTTGAAATGTTAGGTTCCTGGTCATTTGGTGATTATTTTAAAAAAGAGGCTATTGAGTATGCATTTGATTTACTAACGAATGTTTATGGTATACCGGAAGATCGATTGTATGCTACATACTTTGAGGGTGATGATACATTAGGATTAGAGGCTGATTTAGAAGCACGGGATTATTGGTTGGAATATTTACCAGAGGGACGAGTATTAGGTTGTAATGCTAAGGATAACTTTTGGGAGGTGAGTTTTGATGTTTGATGTTATTGTTTGTGTTGTTGTTGTTTTGTGTTGTTGTTTGTGTGCATTGATATGCATTGCAAATTCTTGCTCATGTGATATGTGTATTTCTTTTTTACCCCTACGATATATACAATATACGCCTCAAAACATTACACCAAATAAATGAAAACAGATGGGTGACACAGGTCCCTGCGGTCCATGCTCTGAACTACACTACGATCGTATAGGTAATAGAGATGCATCCTCATTAGTTAATAAAGATGATCCGAACGTTATTGAAATATGGAATTTAGTGTTCATTCAATACAATCGTGATGAGAATGGTTTGTCACTATTGCCAAATCAACATGTTGATACTGGTATGGGATTAGAACGTTTATGCAGTTTGTTACAGGATAAAGATTCGAATTATGATATTGATGCATTTCAACCATTATTTGAGGCTATTGAAAGTTTATCAAGTGTAGGATCGTATGAGGGTAAGTTGGGTAAGGACGATGTTACATTAAAGGATACGGCATATCGTGCCGTAGCCGATCATGCAAGAACATTAACATTTGCATTGGCAGATGGTGCAGTGCCAGATAATGAAGGGAGAGGATATGTCTTACGTCGTATATTACGACGAGCTACACGATATGGACAACAGATATTGAAATGTGAACCAGGATTCTTTGCCAAGTTAGTACCCGTGGTTGTTGATACGTTTGGAGAGGCATATCCTGAACTTATTAAGAATCAAGATAATATAATTGATATTGTCAAGGAGGAAGAACAAGCATTCTCAACGATGCTTGATCGTGGTATTAAGTACTTTGATGAAGAAATTAAAGGTGAATCCAAAGTAGTGTCTGGTGATAAGGCATTCTTCTTATATGATACGTTGGGTTTTCCTATAGATTTAACTGAGTTAATGGCCGAGGAGGCAGATATGACTGTGGATATGGATGGGTTTGAGGCTGAGATGGAAGGTCAGAAGAAACGTTCACGTGAGGCTCGATTGGCAGCCAAGGGACTTACGGGTGAAAGGTTAGAGTTAATTGCTGAACAAACGTCATGGTTGGCTGATGAGGGGATTGATGTTACTGATGATTCATCCAAGTATGCTTGGGATGAGATAGTGGCTGCAAATGTCAAGGCAATCTTCACATCAGATGGGTTCTTAAAGGATGGAGAGTCTGCCAAGGAAGGGAGTACAATAGGATTGGTACTGGATAGTTCATCATTCTATGCCGAGGCAGGTGGTCAGGATGCAGACTTGGGTACTATTACATTTGATGGAGGAGAACTAGTTGTGAATGATGTACAAGTTTATGGAGGATACATTCTACATTCGGGAGTAATCTCTGAGGGATCAATCTCGGTCGGATCTACTGTCAAATGTGAAGTGGACTATGACCGACGACGAGATGTGGCACCTAATCACTCCATGACACATGTTCTCAACGCCGCTCTTCGTGAAGTACTTGGCGAAGGCTGTGACCAACGTGGTAGTCAGTGCAATGATGAAAAGCTTAGATTCGACTTTAGCCACAAGAAGGCCATGTCCGCTGCTCAACTGAAAGATACCGAAGTTTATGTTCGTGATACAATTGAAAAGTCTATACCTGTCACTGCCGAAGTGATGCCACTGGATGATGCCAAGGCTATACCAGGCGTTCGTGCCATGTTTGGTGAAGTATATCCTGATCCTGTCCGAGTTGTAAAGGTAGGAGATGACTGTTCTGTTGAGTTCTGTGGCGGTACACATATTGCAAATACTGCCGAGGCTGAAGCATTTGTACTAACAGAAGAGACAGCCGTGGCCAAGGGTATAAGAAGAATCACAGCCTTGACTCGAGATGCTGCCAAGAAGGCCATAGAGGAAGGTAAGTAGAAGAGCTGGTTGAAAGTTCTATGATCATATCAGTGTCACATATGCCTGCTCACATATCGTCTTCTTCTAATCAATACATAGGCACCAAATTTGAAGATAGAGCTACCACTCTAGAGTCAATAGATGCAGATGAAACACCCGACCTTGATAAACAAGCAGGTGCTCTTCGTAAAGACTTGGATGCAGCTGAGCTATCGGCGGCATTAAAATCAGAACTTCGAGCACGTATCGAGGCTGTCCAGAAGAAGGGTATTGAGGCCAAGAAACGATTACTTGCTGGTCGGGTGGATAAATGTCTGAATGGTGTAAAGGTTGAGGTTGAACAGGCATTGGCCGATGGGAAGAAATCACTAGTACTGAACTTGGATATAGGTGCCGACTCCAAGGCTTCTCAGAAGGTGATCAAGGCAGTCCAGAAGCTAGCTCCCGACTTGGCATTCATGGGTATAAGTGAAGAAGATGTTGGAAGTGGAGGCAAGGTATTATGTTTTTCAATTGTTCCAGATTCTCTAATGAAGGAGACGGGTTTAAAGGCCAATGAATGGCTGAAAGATGTACTTGATTCCGTCGGAGGAAGAGGTGGGGGTAAGCCAGGAAACGCCCAAGGTCAAGTACCGCAATGTGATGATATCGATGCAATCATTACCAAGGCAGAAAGTTTTGTAGATGATGCAGTTGCGGTAGCATAGCTGGCTAACGCTTAAAGTAGAGTTTATGAAGATATACTCGTACATGCATACCTACGATACTCACATAAGTCATATGAAAAGTCAAGAGGCTAGCTAGGTACGAAGGTATCCTTTCACATCAAATCATGAGTTGCAACCTTTTATGAAGACTGTAGATTATAGCCATCAGGATAGACGAAACACCCCCAATAAGAAGACCAATTGATTGTGAGGCATATGCTGCATATATATCATATAAAGCTCAGTATCTTCTTTAAGTGGTATCCTGCCCGCCGGTATGTACTCACAGGAGATGTTAAATATTATGTGAGTAGAGCCCGTTAAGAGAGAGTTGCACTACACACAACGGGCTGATAAATCTCATCACACACCTTTTTGCTCCAGTTTATACAATACTTTATAATACAATGCTCCTTATGAAACCACTCTCAACCGTCCTCGCCGTGGCAGGATTAGTATGCATGCACGCAAACCCAACAAACGCTGCTGCTCTTCGTCATATGATTGAAGAGTCCTCGACAGAAAGGGACGATACCACAAATGATGTACTCGACAATGTCATCTCTCTTATGGAATCTTCATCATCTATGTCCTTTAGTCCAAAGGATTGTGATCACGTGACAACAAGCGACGAGCTTCGTACTCTTATCAGCTCGAACGCAGGTGGCGAGGTACGTCTTTGCCCGGGGAAAGTTGACTTCAGCAGTGAAATCATGTTATCTTGCTGCCCTTTGAACCGTATCATCTCTTGTGCAGGACCCGATGGTAGCTGTATTTTAGATGGTAACGGAATTACAAGACACTTCTTCAGCAATAATGGTCCGGGTGCTTCCTATACCTTCAGTGGACTTTCATTCGTTAATGGCTTTGCAAATGATATTTCACCCAATGGACAAAATGGTGGTTCTATACGTTTTTCTCAGGGACCAACTAGCATCTTTGACCGTTGTTTGTTCTACAACAATCGTGCCAATAGCTCATCTGACTTTGTTGTAAGTATCATACGAATGTTACTCATATCCAGTGCCAGTGTGCTTTAAAATCTCACATCATACTCATTACTTTTTATATCAGGCTGGTGGCGCAATCTCTGTTAGTAATGGAAAAACTGTACTCAACAAATGCATCTTCCTTGATAATGTTGCAGAAACTACTGCTACTAGTAGTGCGGCAGCCAGCTTAGGAGGAGCAGTTCGAGTCTTTAAAGGTGACCTTACAGTGTCAGATTCGATATTCAAGAAGAACAAGGCAGTTCAGGCTAATCAAAGTGCCCGTGATGATGTTGGAGGGGGAGGAGCAATCTCTGTAGAAACCTCAAGCGGTACAGATGGATTGATTGTTCTAAGCTCCGTTTTTGAATTGAACGAAGCATCTAATGCTGGTGGGGCAGCTGCCGTCAATGCGAAAGGTACTGGCAAATTGAAAGTCAATTGGATCAATAACAAGGAGCTTCTACTTGGCAATACTGCAGGTGAAGTTTGTGATGGTGTAGTCAGGTCATTAATAGGAGGGATTGGGAAGTGTGCGTCTGTTGCAGACAACTTTTCTATCGATTTAGATGCAACCGCAGCACCCCCACCCGTATAAGCAGAAGACGACGAGAATTAACCTGCCGAGTCAAGGCTCTTGGGGAAGCTGTGATCGTTGAGTAAGTGTGTGTTGTGTTACAATGTTAGTATTAGTATTAGGAAGTTCAAGAAAGTGAAAATATTCCCTTCCTTTTCAATGATGTGATGAAAGTTAAATAAGATTTAGTGCGTAACTGTTTTATACAAATAACTATGGGGGAATCCCCAGCACCTTTGCCTATATCCCAGCCTCCTCTATATGTAATTGACACCTCCCTCTGAAGTGTCTTCCAACAAATTGATTTTCATATTGGTGTTTGATTTCACCATCAACATATATCTGTAGCTTATCTTCTTCAAAATCAAGTAGAAGACCTATAACAGTTCCCACGGGTCTAATGGCGGAACAAATTAGAGCATTACCCTCGCCATTAGTACTCGCTATATTACCACGACCCCAGCTTTTCTCAGTTTGGACATCATAAATACCAGCCCTGATACATCCTCTTTTTGTTACAGTGAGCAGAGCATAATGTATCCCTTCTTTCATAACATCTTGACACATTGCACTGCCTTCTCGTGATGATGAAAACTCATTGTTTCGTTTCATTTGTAAATGTGATGGGTCTCTTTTAACATAAGTAAGACCATCATCCAATCGACTAAATACCAATTCAGAAATCATCTTTTGTATACAATTGTCAACTCTAATCCAAGATTCATTACCGGTACGAGACGTTAGTTTGTATACATCAGTACCTCGCCACTTCTCTTGCCAATTTGTATCCTTCTTTATATCCTCAACTCTTCTCTTTGCCATTTCTTCCATCAATGACCATTGTCTTTCCTTACTTGACTCTGCATTAGCTGTATTGTTTTTCTTACGACGCTTTGTCTTCTTCTTATTATTATCAGTGTTTACACCTCCTGGCTTGCCACCTAAGTATTTGCATGTCAATGCAAAATTCACAATATCATGGGAGGTAAGATATGATGTAATAGTGAACAGTGTATCTTCTGTGAAACTCTCCATTTTGTCGTATCACTGTATTAATCTATCTCTTTATTCTAAATATAAATACTACTAATGCTGAACTACTACTATTGTAATAGCTGTCCGATTAATACCCCAAGTATTTATTATTTACCACACACTTGTGCGGTTTATTAGAAGAGAATGAAATCTTCTCTAGTTGCAATACCTACTGAGTTCAGCGTACCTTAGCTCTCACAGCACATCAGTAAATCATGTGAATTATCTGCTCTCCACCACTATATCCAGGCCCTGCCTATAATCCAAACAACATATTCACCCCATGAAGAGAGGAGGAAGACATCAAACAAGGAAGAAAGAGCAATGCAAAATGTCATGGTATCCTTTTCATTCACCAATCCGATAAAGTTGAAACAGAGATCATGGCGGAGGATTTGAGTACAGCTTGCACCATGGATGAAACACTCACTAACAATAAGAAGAGAAAGAAGAAGAAAAGATCATGTTATCAATGTGGACAGCTTGATCATCGTGCTAAAGATTGTCCTAACATTACAACTAATGCATCATCTTTCTTGCAATTTGCAAAGAGAGAAGCACCGCCAGATCTTGGACAGTTTGCGGCCTCCTCTTCTTCTAATATTACTACTACAGCAAATAATAACGATGGATTTACATATATTGAATTATTTGCTGGAATAGGAGGTTTCAGGATTGCCTTAGATCGACTAGGCGGACGATGTGTCTTTGCCTCGGAAGTAGATCGATTCTGTATCAAGAATTATCAAGTGAACTTTAATGGTGATAGACCAGCGGGTGATATAAATCGTGTATCCTCCAAATCAATACCAGACCATGATATATTAGTCGGTGGTTTTCCATGTCAACCATTCTCCAGTAGTGGATCAAAAGAAGGTTTGGCTGATACCGAAAAGGGAATGTTGTTTAGGGAGATAACTCGCATAATGAAAGATAAACAACCCAAAGGATTTCTATTAGAGAATGTTAGAGGATTATTATTACATGATAATGGGAATACATTTACAATTATACGGACAGAATTAGAGGAGTGTGGATATACGGTATGCTACGAATTAGTTGATGCTGTTAATCTTCTACCTCAAGAACGGAAACGATTGTACATTGTTGGAATACGAAATGATTTAGATTGCAAATATACATTCCCATCAATACCAAGTCTTGGTAGAGGAGTAAAAGATATCGTACAACAACACGAACTATCAGAAGAAGAGATTGAAAGTCTAACACTTACACCACATCAACTTAATAAAGTCAAAGCACAAACATATACACAAAAATATCCCGAATCTCGATTCCTTTGTGATCTTTCTCTGCCTTCCAAGACAATACAATCCAGTTATTCAAGTTATATGGTTGGTTCCCAATTCATTTCAGTATTACCAAATAACAGCAGTAGTATGCCGGTATCAAAAGTATCACATGATGATGAAGGTATAAAGTGGCGTCGATTTTCACACAGAGAAGTTGCACGATTACAAGGCTTTCCAGAAACATTTCATCTATGTTCTCAACGTGCCTATCATCAGTTGGGTAATGCCGTAGCACCGCCGGTAATTGCAATGCTTGCGGCACCACTTGTACAAACACTTGGACTTGCAAAGAATAATGATACAGATGATTGGGGTTGGAAAGTGTCAAGAGAATTGCTAATTGAGGCATCTCCAAATGATTCTAGAAGAATAGAACTTACGAAGAATCTAGTATAGGTTATTAGTAATGCTATACATTTTGACTCTTCTTTACATTATTACATTCGATCCCTGTCCATACATATAGATCCCGTTCAAAACTCTATTACAAAAACAACATCAAGCCAAATAGTAATGCTGTTAGCTTCCTACCACCATAGAGTAAAGGTAACGAAGAAGAAGTAGATGAAGGCATGCATAATTCCATATTAATTCCCCACGGCCCATCATCTTTACTTGGTGCAGTGAATACAATTTGACCAGAAACACCTGATTTGTACGATTCTGTTCCTCCAAGAATACCTGCTGTTGATTGTGTTGCGGGAGGCTTTTGAACATAATGTACATATAGACTACCCAGCTCATTCATGATTATTGTTTCATCACATTCCCAAAACCCAGCAGGGGTACGGATACAATAGCCCACCAACTCACCTACCAATAAGTCAGGATTGTACCCATCGTCGCTCTCTCCCCCAGCTGATGTTACATTAGCATGCCATGTCCAAGTATCCCCGGGACTTTCGGTACCATTCTGTGTATTGTATATATGTACGAAGTCTGTATTATATCCAAAGTATGATGTTTCTGTACACGATGAGGATGCTGCAGTTACAGCAACAACGAAGAGGAGGGAGGTCATCAAAATTAAGATACTTGCATTGCAATGTTTGAAATTGAAAACCATCATGTTGATTAGATTGTTGTTAAGTGCTTATCGACCCAAAGTGTCTACCCCTTTACTCTGTAAGCATACCAATTATCCATGAACACCACAATGCAATAGTGAAAGTTGGGCTTAGTAGAAGAGGAGGAGAGACAGAACAAAAGTAGGAGGATACCAATGCAAAATGTCGACAAATCTTTTTTTGCCTTTTATTCTGTTTGCTCATCGGGAAGAAGAACAATGGGATATATTATAGTTGTGGATAATGAGCTTGGCTGATGGACTGGGAAGAATATGATATACGAATAGTACGGCTGGTTTTTATCTTCTTTTCAACTATCTCGAGAGGAGGAGAAGGATACCCTACCATACATCAAAACATCATCGCATCTTCGATACATTGCTGCAAATTATTATAAACTCTATGGATCGGATCATCTTCTGTATAGTTCTACTAGTATTCTGGGCGGTAGCAACTGGTTTTTACTTCTATTGTCAGAGAGTTAAGGTTGGTGATTTACCCTGGGAGAATGATGATCCCAATGAACAAGATAACGACGCAATAGAAAATGAGGCCTCTACTGATACGCAACAAGAAACGGAGGAAGAACAACAGAAGAAGGAAGAGAGGAAGCAAAGAATATTGCAAGTATTACAAACAAAACAAATTGTTAATGATCAGGGTGATAATAGTACTGGTAATAATAGTTGTGGCGGTGAAGATGGCGGTATAGATACCATTCCTCTTTCACATGTACATAAATCATGCGGAGAAGAGTGTAATATATGTTTGGCTCCTTTCAACATGGGCGATTATGTCAGTACACAGCAACAGAAACAGAATAGTCCGACAGGAATTAGATGTCGGCATATCTTTCATACAACTTGTATAAAACAATGGCTGCTAAATAATAATGGCTGTCCAATCTGTAGGAGTTCATTCGAAGTTGAGCGAGTGAGAAACAGTGAAGCAAATACTGCGTCGTGAATTAGAAAGTCAACAAGATGTTAATAATGTATAGACCGCATGTATATATCATACAAACAATCATTGGATTAAAAAGAATAGAGAGGAGGATACCAGATCGATCAACTGTACATAATCTTATTTAGCCTCATGTTATGCTTGAGGATAGTATAATATCGGACAATCAAAACAGGTAGTTGAAACAATAACAACTGATAATCGTTATATATTAGTAGTAATAGCCGCCGCAGCATAGCACTAGCACAAAGATACATCACACACAACATTCTCCATCGTATAACCTACGGTTCATTTAGGGAAATCCTAATTCGTAACTATAGGGTAGCTCTTCAAGCTTTGGGCAAACAAACTTGCCATTGCACTGTGCCTGTGTCATACCAGGGGTTCCGAGGTAGGAGAAGGGTGCATCAGCCTTGTGCTGACAAAAGTGATATGACCAAGCAGGATTCGGAGGTCCAGCAAACTCCTCAACACATACCCAACACTTATCCTCAGCTTCTCGAGCACACTGTGCATTACATGCATTCTCAGAGAGATACTCGCCAATGTTTATACCGACCAACTCATTAGGACGAGCATGAACTACACGACGAATACCACAAGTACAACCATCTTTCGATCCTAGGCCGCACTTCCAGAAGGTATAAGTAACATCAGGAAGATCCATTGATTTGGCTGAAGGAGGATATAATGACGCAGCACATCGTTTACTGTCTACCTCGCCTGCCTGAATTGTATTGTCAGCCTCTTTCTTCTCTGCACCACGAAAGAGAGCCTTCTCAGATGCCTTCTCGGCCGTATCCCCTTCCTTGCCAAGTTGGCCCTTGCAATCGGTGATAACCTCGATTCTTTGTGGTGTTTTACTCAAGATAACATTGTCCTCGAAGACATCCAAAGGATTGACACCATTGGTAGAAGACAGAGACATGAGGATGAGTGCATATGAGAAGTTCATCTTATTGATTGGTATTAGTGTATTGGTAGAATAGTAGTGTAGGGTTGTTGATGGGGTGTTGAATGATGATGATAATAGAGTGTAGAGATGTATGTGTATAGATTTTGAAAATTTGAGCTCCTCACCGTGTCAGAAAGCAAACACTAAGGGTGTATTGGTGAAAGGATGTACAGCGGAATCAGTAAAAGGCGGACATTGATGTGACATTTTAAAGTCTGAAACCTATTGGGCAAGATAGAACCTTCGCAAAATGTAAGGGGAGATCTCATCTCATGTCGCTTATGATGTTTTTTGTGCTCTCTCTCTCTCTCTGCAACAAACTGTCCAAACTTCTGCACATTACAACCAAATCATACCATCGTCAGATCATCATCTCATATCATAATTATCACAACATAATCATGAATCTCTCGTTTTCAATCCTCTTCATGCTCCTGTCCTCTACGGCGACGGGAGCTATCCACGGCTCTCGTCCTCGATCTATCCAGATTGTTGATGATGACTGTGACGATTATGGTCGTTGTGCAAGGACATTATATCCTCCTTCCGGACCAACGCCAACAGCGGAAATGGATCTGCCGTAAGTTGTGCTGTTATCTCTGATCATGTTTCCTGCTAATTAGTATCCGAATCTCTGACATACATATGTATCTTCCATATCTCTCTCGACTCTCTATATCCCTCTCTATAGACCAGAAATTTATACCTTCTGGCAGTGTGGTATTGGATCTGTTTCTAAGGTTGACAGTCCATCATGTACCTGTGGCATTAGTCGTGTAGTTAGTCAACCTGCCAACTCCAATACAGCAGTACCTATTTATCCAGGCGAGTATCTCTCGGAAGCGGCATGTAACGCTCAGTGCAAGCGTGGGCCCGAGGACAAATGTTGGGTATGTGTTGAACAATATGCAGGATATCCTGGTGGCGGAGTGAACTACTTTTGTCAGGTGAGTCTAATATCATGACATATGATATGCGTATCAAGATATCTATACTTGTTGCTCACTTCTACTTCTACTCTCTACCTCAACAGCACAAGGCTGATGCACCCTTCTCATATCAGGGGCAACCCGGCATGGTATTAGGTGGATTGAATGGTTGTAACAGGGTATGCCCAAGGCTTAAAGCATTGCCTTATGAGCTATTACTTGAATAATGAATAGAAGCTAATAGGTACAGAAAGTAAAGAAAGATCCGTGTCTGTGTGTGTGGTATCTTGAGTTCTATGCTATGGCGGCTATGCTAAAATAAGTATCAGTTCTTTTTTGTCATTAAGATCTACTGTAATGGTACTACTAGCTTGTATTCACATTGTGCAAAGCAATCCTCGTTCCGATCCAGAGAATGAATGTTTCCTCCCCATAAAAAGCTAGCCTTATCTTTGTCTTCTCTGTGTCCGTGACAACTTTTAATGTTTTGTTTCAATCGACTTTGCCACACATCAATGACAATGAGTAATAACTCAATCACTACCCAATATCGTACTCACTATTTCCCGATCTCAATTCAACATTCTAATCATGCCTTAACTTCTATACATTTTGCAACAGAATATCATCTTCGTTTCCCTCTTCTGCAATACTTACGTTAAAGAAATCAAATCTTACATCCTCTATGTCCTCATCCTTCATATCTTCGGGATGAAAGGAGTAAGCACCAAGCGGTGGAACTGGACCAAATGTCAATCCCAACATAAAGCCCTTCCAATGTGTGCCACACCCCGTTTCAAATACTCTGTATCACCAACACCCGAAGGACTATCAATACTGTTAAATTCTCCAACCGTAGAAACTTTAATTCCATTAACACGCATCTCAGCATCTAATAATTTACTCACTTGACACATCACTTCTGTATTATTGGTTAAATTGAGTTCGTATTCTCTAACTCCTTCTTCCATGGGATCATCTTCTTCAGCCGTATGAAGCAAGCCATGTGCATATACCGGTGATCCTGCCTCTCCAGTAATGTCAATACATCCGCCCCTCTTTGCAGATTGTAGTGCTGATGTTCGAGTTTTCTTGATCTCTGTATGAAGACGATCATTTTCTGCTTGTAGTTTATCATTCTCCTCTTTTAAATCTTTGACAACTTTACTCTCAATCGTAGCAGCTACGAATGCTGCTAAATCTGACATCCTTCCTAGTATAATGTCGTCAATCAATATATCTATAATATTATATCGACGGTATTGCAACGCAACTTATATCACCGAATACACGTAAGTATTAGTAAGCAATCTGATGATATGATTGTTGCGTCTTCTCTAGGACGATAGAGATTTTAGAAGATGGTGACCAACAAGATGCTCGCAACTGCACAAACTATATCATGTATCTCTATCTTCTATATACGGCTGTATACAATGACATATACAACACTAAGATCCGTTCGATCGCTATATTACACATTTCATTCTAAGATTTCGACGAACGATGTTTGAATGAACATGAAGATGAACGGCAAATAGTTGGCAACAATGGCCATCGTCCGCCCTCTCTAATTGATTATTGAGCGTCATACTAAACAGCATTATATTGAAAGCATAGCTCTTTATTGACCCTGCTATCATCATCTAACGAGAGATATAACATTATATTATATACTGAAGGAAGATCGAGTGCACATCTTATACACAAACTCGACGACAACTCCGACGCCCTTCTTCTCTGCAATATTACCTCTCAGCTTTGTCATTGCTATTACAATTATATCAGCTCGTACAGAGAGTTTAAACGAGGGCACATATAAAAAAGAGATTAAGTAGTAGCAGAACGTAGACATATCATATACGCCACAGTAACTTAAGGCACCACCAAATTGTAACACACAACAAAGACAACAAGCATATATAAGATATGGATCATTCACACACAGAAGATCAACTATGGGGAGCAGTCGAAATCTTACCCCAACGATTATACTATGCTCCATTAAAATTCTTCCCAGCAACTGACGACTCACCTACCAACTCCCCCGTCTCCACCTCCGACTCCATCAACACCAAGAAGAAAATACACTACTTTTCAATAGACAATGAATTAATCTATTGGAATTTCTTTCTCGACTACGGACCATTAAACCTAGGCCAATTACATCGATTCTCATCTATATTAAATTCCAAATTATCAAATCCAGAATATAAGAATGATATTATATGTTATTATAGTAGTGCCAAGGGTGAGGCACGGAGTAATGCTACATTTTTAATTTGTGCATGGAGTATGTTATATTTGGGACGGAGTTTAGGTGATAGTTATTTTGGTTTTAGTGAAGAGTTTTATGTACCTGGTAGTGGTATGTATAAGGATGGCAGTGGTACGATTTGCAGTGGTCGTAAGGTCGAGGGTGGAGGGAATACATCATTACCTCCACAGTTGCGATTGAGGAAGAAACAGCGTAGTAATTCAAATGATAGTAACTCCTCAGACGACACTGACGGAGATGGAAATCCATCACCATTTGCAAGGGTACATCCACTACCACCATTCCATGACGCCTCACCCATCGTATGCACATACGACTTGACAGTATACGACTGTTTACAAGGATTAGATAAGGCACGACAATTGAACTTCTTCAAGTTTGATAACATCGCAGCAAATCAACCACCATCGACATTTGTTTCATCCACAAGTGAAACTGATACAAGTAAACCATATTCGAAGCCACCACGTAAGGCAATATCATTTAATGTAGAGGAATATGAATACTTTGAACAAGTTGAGAATGGTGATTTGAATTGGTTAGTTCGGGATAAGATATTGGCATTTGCGGGTCCACAGGCACAGAAGTTAATTACACCCGAGGGTTTCTGTATGTTAACACCTGCTGATTACATCCCATACTTTATGAAACAGAATGTTAAATTGGTTATCCGATTGAATAAGAAGTGTTATGAAGAGTCCGACTTTGAAAAAGTGGGTATTAACCATGTTGAGCATTATTACTTAGATGGGAGTTGTCCACCCTTGGAGATATTACATGCGGTTGTGAGTGACATGGAAAGTATTGAAGATGATCAGGCCATGGCTGTGCATTGTAAGGCGGGATTGGGACGTACGGGTACATGTATTGGTGCATATCTTATGAAGCATTATCGGTTAACGGCCGCGGAGGTTATTGGTTGGATGAGGATATGTCGTCCTGGTATGGTCATTGGACCGCAGCAGCATTTCCTGGCGGATATTGAGGGAATGATGTGGCAGGAAGGTGAGACGTATCGGGGACAAGGGTTGCTTAATATGAGTATGGCAGATAGTAGTGATGAGGACGAAGAGGAGGAAGGTGAGGAGGATGCCGACGGCGACAAGAAGATGTCGGCTACAAGTATGGCCACACCACCCAAGGGACCGATCGGTGTGTCACTCGTTACACCCGAGGGACAACAGATTGATCTTCCCTCGACGCCTGTAACCTCAAGTGCAAGAAAGTTGAACGTTCCTTCATCATCTGATGGTGCTACTGCCATGGATATATCAGGCCCACCCGATATTGAACAGCTAGTAGCATCATCAACAAGTCCAGATATGAAGGAAGGTGATCAAGCCAATGCCCTATTATCAAGACGTTTAGATCAAGCTCGTGCTCGTCAACAATCAAAGTGAGAAGACAATAGGTAAAGAGGAGTCCATCACGAGAGATGAAATAAAAAGAAGAAAGAGAAGAGATGCATAATTCATAAGATATGTGTTCCGTTTTGTTTGTGTATAGATGTTGTAAAGAGAATAAAAATAGAGATGATAGCTAAGGCAACTTGATCCTAGATCCTAGTACTATACTAAGCAGTGATTATGTCATCATGACAATGTGGATCATATCATGCTTTAGTAGTGAAATTGGAAAGGTATCTAATGCCTTTCAATCAAAACCTGGAAGGTTTGGTATTGATCGAAGGATATCACCCTCATTTTCCTCGTTGGTAATATCTATTGAACAAAATCCGAATTCTACCTCTTCAACATCCTCATCTTTCATATCTCTAGGATCTCGGGGCTCGCCTCGAAGTGGCGGAAAAGGGCCAAAATACAAACCAACACAGAATCCTTTCCAATGTGTGCCACATCCAGTGTTAAACATGTACACGAGTTTTTCAGTATCATCACCTTCTGTTCCAATACAATCTTTCTCGTCGTATTCACCAATAGTGACTAACTTTATTCCATTGACATGTATCTCAGCATCCATTGCTTTGCTAATTGGACAAATCACTTGTGTATTGCTGATCAAATTGATATTATAGATCGAAACGCCCTCTTCTGCGCTCCCATGATGTTCAGCATTGTGAAGTAATCCGTGTGCATATAACGGTGATCCGCCTTGTCCAGTGATATCAATACGTCCTCCTCCTTTTGCAGATTGTAGAGCTGATGCTCGAGTTTTATTTATCTCTTCACGAAGACGATTATTTTGTGCTTGAAGGGTGTCGTTCTCCTCTTTTAAATCTTCTACAACTTTACTCTCAATCGTAGCAGCTAGGAATGCTGCCAAATCTGACATCTTATCCCTAACTTAATCAATATATCGACAGTTAGTATTGCAACTTTATTTTTATCACCGATATACAATATGAGAAATTGTTTTTATATTATATTTGCGGCTCCAGAGATACACACCTCATGCACTGCTAACTAAAAAGTCACTGCAAGTTATGAAATAGGGGAAATGTTAGATAAATATATAGAATCATAAAAGAGGTATGCAATATAAGAGAACAAATCTATGTATCTAAGCATATCTGCATTGAAATTAGATCTGCTTCTTGTGATGTACCTTTGATTTTTCTCTCGGAATCATAAGATATGCACACGGCGGGAAATAATCAACTCACCACCACATATATCTCACTATACTACACCGTTAACCTCCTTACCACTATTATATGATGGGCTCCATAAAGAATAGATAATCTCCACTTTCCCTATCCCAGTTAGTGATCGAAAGACTCCCAATAAATTGTGTTTGAGTTTGCTTTGTTTTTGTTGCTGAATGCTGAAGTCTGCGCCTTCTCTGCCTATTGCTCATTCTTTGCAGAGCCAACCCTATTGTATTCTGAACCCCATATAATAGTAGTAGTAGAGAGGTACGGTGAGATAGGCTGGTGAGTAGTTGCGTCTCATGACGCAGAGTATACATATCTCTTGTGACATTATGTCAAGTAAAATTATTCAAGTTGGTACATCGATGTCGTATACTTTTCTTTAATGATCCTATCCTAACAACCTAAACACTTGTGTTTAGGTGATACGATGGATATCGTTGAGCAGCAGGAGAAGAGGCAGAGGTTAACAACAACCTCTGAGAAGAAGAGGGCCCTTACATTAGAAGGTCTACCCCATCCATAATTTTGACAGAGATTGCTTCTTATTTGCTTAGTGAGGCACATAATGATCGAACTACGGGCGGCGATACTTTACTTGCTGTAGCGTTAACGGCATCAAAATCTTCATGGGAGAAATTACAATATGATGATACCACGGATATTAATAAGTTACTTTCACCAGCAAGCAAAGCCGTTCTATTAATGCATACTGATGACGATGATTGGGAGAAGAGATTTGAGCAATTTGATTTCTATTCAATCGGTGCAACTGCATCACTCTGCTCTAAACTGGATGATATAGATTTAAAGGCAGTTTTGATATGTATCGATGCTCGTAATAACGTCAAATCATTGAAATTGACGGGAGCTGCCAATATTAGAGGACGTGGGTTGGAACCATTAATGGGGTCTAAAGTTATTGAAAGGATTGATTTGAGCTGTTCCATTAAAGACTCGTGTGGTAGTTTGAGTGAGGGAACTGTTCTACCAATATTGCATAGCATCATTGAGGGGAGTTCATCGACATTGCATTATGTACAGCTACCTGTTAAATGGAGGAATGACAAGAGCACCAAGTTGACTCGGTTTATTGGAGTGTATAATGATCATCTAAATGATTTGGCACGTCCTTGCCAGAACGAGCGGAAGGAAGGAGGCGTCATAAAGAAGTGTGAGAATGAGTGTGTCATGGGAATGCATCAACATGGGGAACGATATGGAATACAATCATATTCCTGCTATCAGTGTATGAAAGGCTTTTGTCATTTTAATTTCGAGTGCATGGACAGATTTCACTTCTGTCCCCAGTGCCAAAAGTATCTTTGCAACGACTGCAGCATTATTTATAACTGCTCTGGCTCTGGGTGCCAAAAGACTTCTTGTCAAGATTGTCATGAGGTCATATTATGTGATCGATGTTCGGATGCTTACTGTTTGGATTGTAAATTTGTTGGTATTTGTGGTGGTTGTCTCACAGCTGTTTGTGATGATTGTGGGCTTAATTTTTGCTCATGTTGTGAAGACTGTTTCTGTGAAGAATGCGGAGATGACTTTACTAAGTGTAAAAGGTGTGAGGAATATGTTTGCAGTGATTGTTTGTGCGGCACTGCTTGTGAGGGTTGCTACGACAGTGGTTTAGTTTAGTTTTAGATTTCAGGACAACTCGGCAGGTATAGACCAGGTAAACATAACGAACGGGCAGTATTGACTAGTAACTCTATCCCTATTACATTCACACTATCATAAGATACATAGTAGCAAACTATGTAAATGTGAACCTCGATACGTCTGATAGATTGTTTATTTATTCTGCTAGTGCTCAAGAAGGGCCCAACTGTCCACACTAAGGCCCAAAAAGGATATCATCTTCATTTCCCTCTTCGGCGATATAAATGGATGCAAAGTCGAACGTCACCTCTTGAACTTCCTCGTCTCTCATATCTCTAGGGTCTCTGGGATCACCTGGTCCAAGTTCGCCTCCAAGTGGTGGAAAAGGGCCAAAAGACATAGCCACACCGAACCCCTTCCAATGTGTACCACGCCCAGAATAAGATCTATATGCGTCACATTCATATGTATCACCTACTGATGCAATACAATCTCTCTCATCATATTCTCCCATTGTGGACACTTTTATTCCATTAACACGTATCTCGGCATCCATTGCTTTGCTAATAGGGCACATAACTTGTGTATTGGTGATTAGATTGAGGTGATAGACCAAAACTCCCTCTTCTACAATCCCATTACATTTTGATTTATGAAGTAATCCGTGTGCATATACAGGAGATCCAGCTTTACCGGTAACCTCAAAACATCCTCCTTTCTTTGCAGATTGTAGCGCCGATGCTCGAGTTCTACTAATCTCTTCACGGAGGGTGTCGTTCTCTTCTTTCAAATCCTCTACAACTTTACTCTCAATCGTAGCAGCTACGAATGCTGCTAAATCTGACATCTTATTCCTAACTTAATCGATATATCGACAATATACTGAACTTTATTTTTATCACCGATACAATATGAGAAATTGTTTGTTAAGACATATATTTGCGGCTCCAGAGATACACGCCTCATGCACTGCTAACTCAAAAGTCACTGAAAGATATGAAATAAGAAATGTCAGATAGATAATATAGAATCATAAAAGAGGTATGCAATATAAGAGAAGAAATCTAATGCAGCATTGCTGCCTTATTGCTTGCGATTACATATTTATATTTTCCTCGAATCATAAAATATGCACACGGCGAGAACGAACTCACCACACCGATATCTCACTATACACTGTTATTAACCTCCTTACCACTATTATGATGGGCTCTAGAGAAGAGCTAATACAATCCCTGCCTTCCGTAAGGACAATCTTTATCCACTCCAAACATTCAATGCTATGTCATAATGTCCCAGTTAGTAATTGAAGACTCCCATTGTATTGGTTTGTTTGAGTTTGTTTATAATAATTTGTTTGCGAGGAGTTCTACTATCCTATCTGCTCTGCTTTACCGGTACTTCTTTGTACCCACCTACCTATTGTATTCTGAACCCCATAAATTAGTAGTAGAGAGGTACGGCGGCGAGATAGGCTGGTGAGTAGTTGCGTCTCATGACGCAGAGAGTTGTGTTTTAAAGTAAATTAAGTTGGTGCACAATTTATGCACATGATATGTACCATCTGCCAGTTGATTGTCTAACCTTTTTCCTTTATAGGTGAATCGTTACGATGGATATCTATGAGCAGCAGGAGAAGAGGCAGAGGTTGACATTAACCTCTGAGACTTTTACATTAGAAGTCCTACCACATCAATTATTGACAGAGATATCTTCTTATCTGGGCAGTTATTACCTTGAGGCATCTGATCGTCCTGGCCGGACTACGGGTAGCGATATTTTACTTGCCGTTGCATTAACTGCATCAAAATCATCATGGGATAAATTGCAATACGATGATACCACAAGTGTTGATAGGTTACTTTCTCCAGCAAGCAAAGCGGTTCTTTCAATGCATACTAATGGTTGGGAGAAGAGATTTGAGGAATTTAATTTCTACCATGATCCAGATTCATATACTTTACACAAAGTAGATTTGGATGATGTATATTTAAAGGCAATTTTGATATGTATTGATGCTCGTAATAATGTCAAATATTTATGTTTGAATGAGTGTATCAACATTACAGGGCGTGGTTTGGAACCGTTATCGGGGTCTAGTGTTATTCAACAGATTGATTTGAGCTTGGTGTTTGAGATTGATAAAAGAGAAGTTATGGAACAGATTGGTCTATGTGAAGGGATTGTTTTGCCTATATTGCAAAGTATTATTGAGGGGGATTCATCGTCTTTGAGACACATACAGATGCCATTGAAATGGAGGAATGGCAAGAGCAATGAACTGTCTCAGTTTATGGAAGTATATAACGATCATCTAGAGGGTATGGATTTAATTTGTCGGTGTTTGAATGATTGTGACATGGAAATGCACACACAAGGAGAACGATACGGTATTCAAACTGCAACCTGCTCTAAGTGTTTGGAATGCTTTTGCAATGAGGACGATTGTGACGAAGAGGCCAGTTTAAACTACTGTCCGCACCGCCAAACGTATCTTTGCAGCGACTGCTGTGATGATTGCGCTGGCTTTGTTGTTGAAGGATGCGGTATTAGTGAAATAAATGGAGTATACAAAAGAAACGGAAGTTGTGATAATGTGTCAAAGTATGTACGTCAGTGTCAGTACAATGGAAATGATGAAGAGTTTACTTTGTATCGCTGTAAACTTATGGATGATACTCGGTGAGAAGCATTGTGGTTTGCGTTTGTATATTTGTTATTGAATAGCATCAACTCACATCTTGTTAAATCTATAGGAGGTGGTACATATCCATCGTCCCACCTGGTGCCAATCCTGGTACAACACGAGATATGGACTTTTATGCTGTAGCCTGTGATGAGACTATTTCTCTTCCGCCTGCAAGTAATTGGATTGTTTTGTCTATTGGTGGCCCGCGATTCAGCCTTTATCACGGGCATGGGGTAGAGCCAGCCCCTCGAGTTTATCCACAGAAGGACCAATATCTTTGACTTGTTCTCATCATACTGTGACGAAGTATGGGAATGATATTTTATGGTGGATAGACTACATAATATACTAGAAAATGGATTGTACAACATACGTTTCTCTATCTATATTACATTCACACTATCTTAACATGAAGTGCACAAAGACGCTCTCTTAACATAAAGCGCTTAGACAAGTCACCGTATTTCATCCCTCGTCATCTCAATCTTCATCATTATCTGACCCATCAGCCAAAAAGTCAACAATCGAATTATCGTCATCTGGTGGAGCATCATCATTATATATCTTTTCCTCAAGTAGTGCCATCTTTAACATTAACACAACACCCAATAACTTTTCACTCAACCAATAATTCTCAATCTCCAACAATGGCTCATACCGTATACCTCTTGTACCAGGAAGAAACTTTAATGATTGATCTTTAATAACTTGTTCATATTCATTAACTAATGTCATACCATATTCTTGATCTTCACGAAAAGTAATCATAAAGTTTTCATCGATTGGTGCATCCGATGATAATTTGGCTATACTTTCTCGTAAATCCAAGTTGGAAACCTTGACATAATCAATAAGATCAGTCTTTGATAAGTTACTGAGGTGTCCTTCAAGTCTATCAAAGTTGGCAGTCTCTTCTTCTTTTGATGGTAGTGGCGTCCCTAGTCTTCGGGACTCGGCTAAGTAATTCATCTTGAAGTAATCATAACCAATACCAAAGTAATCATACATGTGTATATTAAGCTGTAACGATGTTATATCATTTGATAACTTGGTACCCAGATAATAATTCTTCAATTGTAATAATTTCCATTCTTTCAATTCTTCGTCTTTACTAAGAGCAACTAATAATGCCTCATATCCAGTTTGTTTAACATCCGATGGGTAGAGCGCCTCATTGCAATTATCATATGTATTAGCTTCTCCTTTCAAATGTGGATCATACACATATTCATCACGCTCAACACACCATGTATTATCTTGTATATTATCACCTGATTCAAATATTGAATTATCTTTATACTGTTGTTTATAATGTGTTGATAATTTATGATTAAGTTGTTTATCTTTTGTTTTATCTTGAATTCTTGTTTTGTTATTGTGGTTAGTTGATAGGATGGCAACTTCATCTATTAACGCTTGGAGATTTGTATTCTTTGTTTTAATGTCTAGTAGATGTTGACTTTGTACTATATCTAATGCATCGAGTGTTAGTGTGTTGCTGGGCTGTGGTTGCGGTGTAACGTTTGTAGTGGAGTCTAACGACACCTTTGGTATCCTCCTACGCTTATTGGGCGGCAGCAGTCGGGTGGTGGTGTTCATTATTTACTACTTTTGTGTTACTATTGATTGATAAGGCGATGTTTATAGTTATCAATTAAGTTGCAACGATATTTATTGATTATGAAAGATGAAAGAAGGTGCATCAGACGGTGTATCTAAAAAATATCCTCAATTCTACTCAATGTTTACCGTAAGTGCTCAAAGGCATAGGCTGTATAATCAATATCACCAACAAATATTAAGACAATTAGTTCAATTAATAGTACTGCTGTGGTTGCTGCCATATTGAAAAGTTATATGAGGGTCTATTGAGGTGCACCGATAGATTATCGTTTTCTATCCACATGAAT
>Ga0214480_100055_pt1 | contig 42123 bp, 42 predicted proteins | sample M1_20Mar14CPVII9_3_FD_165042 | JGI IMG/M metagenome (GOLD analysis project Ga0214480, IMG submission 165042) | Marine eukaryotic communities from Monterey Bay, California, United States - M1_20Mar14CPVII9sort6BwellE17 | ecosystem: Environmental > Aquatic > Marine > Unclassified | place: USA... | reverse complement strand
TCGAAGACTTGAAGATGATAATTTGTTGCTGGACCGACGCGCAGCTCCGACGATTGCGGCTCGACGAGATGCTGCCGAGAGCATCATGATACTGATACACTATGCTCTTCTTATTAGCTAGAGGGTACGAGGTATCAAAGATCCGTCGGCACTTCCAAATCACAAATTTTGAGAGCAATTATTCCATTTGGCGATCAAACTTTCACTCAAGTGTAGTTTTGCAGCACGCTTTTGGTATTGGTATGGAGAGACCGCGATAAACTTGAAAAGTGTGCTTATAAAACGCCACGCAAAATCGGCAGCATCATTGGCAGTTAGCAATAAAGTTCCTAGTGGGGTGCTAGAACGAGCCAATAAGATATGGCAACATAAACACCAGGAGACTTCTTTGGAAGATCATATAAGTCCCAGACACCTTTCATTTTCATTTATGCGAGCCAAGTTTTTGGGCGACTTACATGCAAGCATAATGGACAACATATCATTAAGAGTATGAGCACCATTGGAAATCCTATACCAGCTACAAACGAGGGGATGGTTTTGGATAATGACGGTAACAGGGCTTGAGAGTGGAATTCTGTAGATACCAGACATTTTCTGTCATTTCTGGAAGAGACTTTTGATTGGGGCAATCAACTAGAAAGCAATATATGCATAGTAGACCAAAAAATTATTTTGGATGTAGTAGACCAAATTGCATCGGATATAGTCAATAAATATGGGTGCTGCACCCATTTGATAATCCATGGCTGGTTTTGCAATAGATTGGTGCCATCATGGATTTCTCACATATCGACCTTAGGCCGCTCTTCCTTTTTTTGTCTGGTTCTTAGAAAATTCCACTCTTGAACAATAAGGACGTATATGCCTAGATCTTCTAGAGCATAATGGTCTCACTACTTAAACACTACTCACACACAGTTTGCTGCTTGCCGATAACGATGAAGAAGTATATAGTACCACTATTGTTGGTATTGTCTAGTTTCCTCGCTGTTGAATGTCGTCAAACAGCAATCATCCCAAAAGTTGTTGCAACAAAACAAACATCAAAAAGATATTGTGTCGAAGAAACTACACATCAACTCGTACACCGCGGTGGTGATGGCGGAGACGTTGATACCCATCAACAAACTAAAGTGATATCAACCAAGAAGGCTGTTGCAATTGGATGCTTACTAGCTTTAAATAGTGGTTTGATAAATGGCCTATGCTTATCGGGGTTGATAAATCCGACTAAACAGGTACGATATGTATCTTCTCTTATGCATGAGAAGAATCACAAGTTTACCTACCTGGATGTATTAAGGAATCTAGTTGGATATATTATTGATCAGTATTGCAAATGGATATCGGCAAATCTTCGAATGATGTAACTATATACTAACATTAACATATACATCTGACTCCACTCCTTCCCCATTATACAAAAAAAGGCATCTGCAGCCGTAACAGGTGCTTGGACAAACTCAGCACTAGGGGCTGCGGCTGGAAACAAACAAGCATTCACTTTCAACTTTAGATGCATTTTATCATACTTTGGGGGATCTCTCATCGCCGGCTTGGTGAATCCAAACCCAACAACATTTGAGATTGCTTCATCATCAATTAGAAGTGCTCTTTGGATTGGATCATTACTATTGTACTTATCATATAGAATTGCCGAGAAGGGAGGAGTAGAGTTCATCTTCTTGGCCGCTTCAGCCATGGGTATTCAAAATAGTTTGACTAGTACCACAACTGCAAACCTCGTTCGGAGTGCTCACTTTAGTGGCATTACATCAGATATGGGAACTTTCTTGGGGCAAGTATTGAGAGGCAATACTCAGAATTTAATCAAATTGAAAGTATTCATTTCATTGGCAATATCATTCTGGGTTGGTGGATGGCTTTCATACTCACTAACGAAGCAATTTGGAACGCAGATGTTATTGTTCAGCTCCCTCTTATATCTTTTATTGGGCTTTGGTTCTACTAGCCTTTAGACTAGGGTGCGTTGTTATGTAAAGTTAGCTAAACATCTGTATAAGAGTAGATACAACTTCATTACATATGTAGAAGCCACTAATCGTCTATGCTAATAAACTTTACTATGATGGAGGAGGACAGCGATCGATAATGACTTTTAGGTTGACATGTATCCGAACCCAACCACGTCACGAGCTAACTTGAAGTAAAAAAGAAAAAGATGGTCCTCAAATCTCACACCTGCCCTCTTCCTCTTCTACTATCAATAGCGAGTGGTTGGCGCCGTCTTGTATATCTCTTGTGTGGAAGCGAAGGACATGGATAGCAATAACTGTGAGTACTTTAGTGTTTGATGTTTGTCAGGCGGCGGCGTAGGAAGTAAGATGTGAATGAGATGCTATAGTACCACTCCGACTGCTTGACAATCTTATTGCAACAATTCAACATCTCCTCATGCATTGCAATCGATAAATACCTTTCTCTCTCTCTTACTTATAGTCCTACAAGGCATGGGTATGCAAATGCCCATGTTTACAAGTGCTAATCAGCAGGTGAGTTCTTTAGATACACTTTAGATCTATAATTGAGCATATCTTATGTTTTCACTCTAATTACATGCACTTATCTTATCTTTCTTCTCAATTGCAATACCCATACAACAGGCCGGCAATGATGATATAATCGATTTGCATGATATCTTCTCCGACTTTTTTGCTGAAACAAATGTTGCCGCATTTGGTGATCAACAGACACAGCAAGCGCAATTTGCTCACGCTCAAGCTACACTTGATCAACAAGTACAACAGCAACTTACTGCTTTACCCACAGGACAGGGGATAAAAACTGCATGGCATACGGGAAGTCTCCCAGCTATACAGAAGCAACAGACGGGAGGAGATCAAGTGGTCGAGGAACCACAGGCTAAGAGATTGCGTACGGGTAAGAGTTATTTATGCTTATAAGATATGTTCAAATATTTGATCATTCATATGCTAACCAATTATGCTCTTCTACTCTCTATATCAGCAGGCGAAGACTTGTTCTTACCATCTGGACAACAACAGATACAACAGCAACAGCAAATGCTACCAGTAGGCGCTGGAGGTCTATCAAGTAGACTTGGCTTCACACTTCCAAATAATAGTAACAATACTACTAACAACTTGGTTGGAGCAACAGCAAACCTTCTTGGACAACAGCAGCAACAGTCAATACAACAACAAATGACAGGAGGGATTAATTTACCAATAGGAATGGGGGTGAAGTTTGGAGCGGGAGGAGCCGTCATCACACAGCAGCAGCAACAACAACAGTCAACTCTGGATGCAACTGCTGCAGCTATACTCGCAGCCAATCAGGCAGGCTTCTTACTATCCAATACATCCACATCTAATAATCAACAGCCATCCATGGGTATACCTAACTCACTTATAAATCAACATACAGTTGAAGAACAAATGGCAGAGGAACGACGGCTACGTAACCGTGAACATGCCAAACGATCACGAGTACGGAAGAAGTTCATGTTAGAAAGCTTACAACAACAAGTACGGGAATTACAAGATGAGAATTCAACATTGAGATTATTAGTACAGAAGCATATACCGCAGGATGCACTTAAAATTATCGATGAGTGTTGTTCGAAGAGTGTACTGTTTGGTGTTGGAGAGAATAATGATGGTACATCGGCACTTCCTCAGCAGCCCGATAAGAAGAAGAAAGGGAATAACAGTAGTGTGAAGGAAACATCACTATTACAAACAGACTTTTCACTTATAACATCACTTACATCTGGACAGCAGAACTTTGTCCTGTCAGATCCAAGATTACCTGATAATCCAATTGTATTTGCATCACAAGGGTTCTACGATCTCACGGGATATACACGTGATCAAGTATTGGGCAGAAATTGTCGATTTCTACAAGGCGCTGGTACGGACCGGAAAGCTATTGATGTTATTCGAACAGCTGTAGCCAATGGAACGGATGCCACAGTTTGCTTATTGAATTACAAAGCAGACGGTACACCATTTTGGAATCAATTATTTGTTGCTGCTCTGAGAGATGCCGATAATTGCATTGTCAACTATGTAAGTGTTATCTTTCTTGATACCAGTTGCTGTCTGATCTGAGTCTTATTTTCAAACTAATCATCTCTGACATCTCACCCTTTCTTCCTCCTTTAGGTTGGAGTACAGGCAATGATTGAGCCAAATGCTGGCGCCACAGCTTTAGAGGAGAAGGTCGATGCTGCCTTCCCGATTACTGTTGGCAGAGAAGAGGGTGATACGGCCAAGAAGAAGTGATGTATGTAATTTTTATTTGTTTGGTACACACTCTTGCTCACACCAGGCAGAACTTACTCAAGTTCTCTGGTCGTTGAGGCATACCAAAGGAGATATATTATATTCATATGGCATATATCCACAATTAGGTAACACCAGTGACATGTTACTATTTAAGAGTCATCGAAAAACAAAAGCTTATTAGAAGCAACTTAAATGGTAAACACAAAGCTGATAGGACAAATCAACACTTCTTCTTTATGCAATATTCAAGCTAGTTTTATATCAGCTCTTTCTATTCGCGTTTTTGAGTGTTCGTGTTGACTACACCTACTCTGTAACAACACTGAATGAAAGGTTGATCAACTCGAACTTCCCAAGTGCAACCCCTCTAAATCCACTAAGCTTGAGATAAATGTATGCTAACAATAACCAACAAACAACACTACTCATGTTTATTTCTTCCCACCTTGCTTTCCTTTGGCCATAGCATCATCGGCCTTTGCCTTTGTAGCATGTTCCTGTGCATGTTTAAATGCCTTCTCCGCATACTCATCTGGAAGATGCGCGTTATCACAGTTTATGAAGATGTAAGAGAGGTGATTATAACATATGTTAGACATTTGATATACAAGGGTAATCAAATGAGGCAGATGTAGGTCAAATGAGTAGCTAGATCACCAAGGCCAAATAAAGCAGTCAGGCCGTCGAGACTTTGTACTGAACATATGAATTCATATCATAAAGATATACAAACGCGGACTTTCCTGGCTTTTCTACTAACTCTTGTGCTAGATCTCCTTCCAATGGATGGTCTGGATCAGGATTACATACTGCTCAAGAAATTAATGGACATAAGTGAGATATGAAACACAACACATGCATTCAATAAACATATCACAATTAGATACATTGACTCACAAAATTTACGCAAACGTGCGCAAATTTTCTTGACACTAAATGGTATAAAGAGGGACATTGGTATTGAGTTAGTGATATAATTATCCAATACACAATATTTAAATCACAAAACAAAATCATTCTTTCTGATCAATCAATACTTCTTTACTTCTTTAAACTTACTTCAGTGTTGGACCCCAGCCATCTCCAGTTAGCACACTAAACACGAAGTGGAAACTTATAGTGAGAATTGAAGTAATAACATAAAACGAATAATACTCAAACAATTTAAAAGATCATCATATTATTTCATATCACTCAAGTAACACTTTTGAACTTACTCATCACACATGGCACCCGTATCCTGTTTGACATTAGGATGATATGTTGTACCCAATACTGTAATAGTAGGTGGTTTAAATGGATAATTTGGCGGAAAGTCTAGTTGGAATGCAAAGTATGCAATATTGGTATCACTATTAGATGACTCGTCATTGGATTTAGACTTTTTTGCTCTTGCTACTCCTGATAGTATACCACCACTCTTCTTTGCCGTAGACGGTGGTGGACGACAGTACGGACTATCAGCGGCTTTACCAATTTCAGATGCTTCACCAAGAGTATCATGTGCTGGATCAAGTGCTAAGACAAACTTCCAAGTGCTAATATCCGCAGATGCATCACTCATGGCATCATCGTCCTCATCTTCTTCAAACGTGACGTAGGGGATTGGAGTTCTCGCCACACCAGCGCGCTCCTTGAGTAGACGTTTAGTAGATGCCATTGTATTGTTTATTATTATTGGGAGGTCCAGTAGTTTATTATCAAAGTTATCAAGTTATTGAGTTCAAAGATTTACTCTGATTTCTATGAATGAAAGTAAAAAAAGGATACCGGTAGGATCATTTAGGCGCAGTTTCAGTTAGGAGACAAGGAGAGTGATACTAAGTGCTAAGTGCTATCCGTGCTAAGTGTTGCTATCTGTTTTACTTCTATATGAGCTGTTCTTAGCACCGCCAATCCATCCCTTTCCTATCACAAAGTAAGACTAGCCTTACTTCTATGAGCTCTTCTTACCAATCCACCCCTTACCTCTTGCAAAGTCAAACATATTAGTTATCTTCTCCTTCTCTTCATTTATAATATCTGGATGCCATAAATCTAATAGAAACAATACTCGAGGTTCGTCAGTGTCATTCCATACTTCATGAACATAACTATCATCTAATATAATTGCTGATCCTTCATGCCATTTACGTTGTTGATCTGCGACTCGTATTCCCACTTGCGGACGTTTATTGTCAGCCGATGGTTTCTTCTTTGGTACTACAAGTGGTAGATGCATTCTCAATCTTAGATTCATTGGACCGGAGTGAGCCTTAATTGACGACTTTCCATGTAATGTAGAAAAGAAGCAGAAACTGAAAGGACTTCCAAATAACATTCCTTCCCGTTCCAACTGAATTATACATCGCATACAGGAAAGTCGTTAGTAAGGCATTCATATAGAGTACCTATGATGCATATCACACCAACCAACAATCTAAATGCAATGCAACTTACATCATCCACAACTTGTGCAGTTTTGGGACATCTAACTTTAAACTCTTCATTCTTTACACCATTTTGAATATATGAGTGCCAATCCCAAGAGCCGGTATGTAATGCATCATCTGCATGTTCTCCTCCTTTAGTTGCAGTGTCGTAATCAGGTTCCAACGGCTTTGCCACTCCGGTGCTTGGATTAATCTCATTACTCTGACCAAGAACTGCATCGAAATACTCTGCTCTTATATCATTGAAGTTTGATTCAACATGCTCAACAGCATGTGTAATCAAGGGATCATTAAATGCAATCCGATGTCTGCGCTGTTGTTGTTCATCTGATGATGTATTGACAGGTGATGTCCAAAAAGGTAATGAGCGCAGACCAGGTAAGTGAAACAGAGAAGGACTTGGACGATGTACTCCTGTAGAAGATGCGCGTGTCATTTATGATGATAAAAGAAAGGATATTGAAACTTCTGTTAGTATATGATTTGCAAAGGCAGTCAATAAAATACAAACGCGGAATTTCCTGTAGATGCAAGTAATGAAGGACCTTGAAGAATCGTAGCTGAATTGGCTGGAGGTTCTTCACTATCAGAGGCGGAGGAAGTAGAGGAAGATGAAAAATGACGATGATGAGCTCCGATACTACTACATCGTAATCTTATTTTGGTAGCCCTTTGCAACGGTATACTTAAACAATTCATCATATGATACATAGTGCTGATGCTGAAACTTACTGCCATTAAGCAAAAAAAAAGATACATATCCTTATCAGAGCAGTATCCTACACGTAATTAACACGGCCAGCAATCCATCATCATGATGAAGGTACAATCTACAATGGTTTGATATAGAGCAGGTAATATACTGCAGGTGCATTAACTATATCAGTAGTTTTTAATGATCTTTCGATGATATTGGTATCTTGATATAATTCTCAATACTTATTAATTAATTGTAACCAAAAATAGATGATATGAGTTCTCGTTAAGATCTACATCATACCTACAATAATTTGGGGCTGTTTGGTATCACATAAAGTTATTCAACTATAACTGCAATATAGTGACAATATTAGATTTATTAGTGGTAGTATCATGTCAAAGTCAACACTAATGGACGAGGCTTTTACTATCCTTCGGGAGGCCAGTGACTTGGAGAAATCAATATCAAGTGTATCAGATACATCTGATACATGCAGAATACTAGAGGAATCAGCTGCAAAATATAATGATGCGTGTTTCTCAATGAAAGGGCATATTAGAAGCGAAAGCTGTGATAGTAAAACAAAACAGCTACTTGTTAAAAAGATTGATCAATATGAGCTACATGCACAACAGCTGCTGCACAAAGTGAAAGACATTAAAGTAGAGATAGAGAAAGAGGCCAAATCATCTGATGATAATGTCGAGAGTATTAACAAAGCAAAACATCTAAAAACTGCATCAAGTAACTCCTCATGTGAAGTGACACAGAGTTCTCACAATAAGGTTAAAGTTACCCAAGCGGAAGGAAAGGCTAGAAGATTGCTAGATAGTGCAATTGATCAAGATGAACGAGGAAACACAATAGAAGCTCTTCAAAACTATGTGCAAGCTGCCGAATGCTATTCACAAGCTATTGCTTTACTATCATCGCTTCAAGAGGGTGGAGAACATTCAGCGGAAGTATCTCCACAGAAAATTAGAGTGACAGCTCTTGAAAGGTTAAAAGCACTCACAATTGATCGAGTCAATGAATTGAAGAATAGAATTACATCATCAACTGAAGATACCTCTTCTAGTGGTATTGATTCTTTTCAATCAAAATCTACAACAACCAACGATGCGCCATGCAGAGTAATACAATCAAATACAAAAGCTACAGTCCAATCAGATAAGTTAACTCCAGACGAGATCAAGATCTTGAGTTGGTCCTCACAAATAGCGTCGGGTATATTTTTACCCTTTAATGAAGATGAAGCAAAAACATACAATTATTCGCCTACTAAACCCGACAATGATGCCGCTGGTATTATACCACTCTCTGACAAACAAAAGAGTAGATTCCATAAGTGGGCACGGCCTGTCGAGATAGTCTCCAGGCGACAAAAGCTATGCAAAATTGCCATGATCAACTCCATCACACCGTATACTATCAAGCAATACTGTGTATCCGACTGCTCATTTATCTGTGGTCTCATAACCTCAGCCTCGTTTGAACGGAGGTTTAAGCGTAGGTTAGTTTCATCACTCATCTATCCACAAGACGAAAATGGCATGCCAACATATAATCCAGCGGGAATATACATGGTGAAACTTTGGCTAAATGGTATCGAAAGGAGAGTGTTGGTGGATGATCGATTGCCAGTTGACAATAGAGGTAACTTGTTATGTTCACATACAAAAACCAAAGGAGTACTCGAGCTTTGGGTATGTATATTAGAAAAGGCATATATGACACTCTGCGGTGGATACGATTTCCCTGGTAGCAATTCTGGAGTTGATCTTTTCTGCTTGACAGGGTGGATCCCTGAACGTTTATTCTTTCCTGAAGATCCTAATCATGTGAAAGACTTTGAGACTCCGGTAGAAAGAGCATGGGAACGACTGTATAGTGCAAACTCATATGGTGATTGCTTGCTTACAGTATCTACAAGTAAGGATCTGACCGAAGAAGACGCCAAGCGTTTAGGTTTATATACAGACCATGCTTATGCGGTATTAGGAGTCGTTCAAACCTCGAATGGTACGAGATTACTACAGCTCAAGAACCCATGGGGGTCTCATGGTTGGAAAGGTAAATTCTCAGTACACGATACGGAAAGTTGGAGCGACCCAGCCTTCTGTGCTGAAGTAGGATATGATGCTAACTCGGCAGCCAAATACGACGACGGAGTCTTTTATATGTCTTGGGACGATTTACTTCTTTACTTTCGCAACTTACACCTATCGTGGAGCACTGCTCCAGAGCTCTTCAGGTAAGGTACCTATGGGATGACTACATATACGTTTATTTCATACTTTCAGCTAACACTTGATTCATCTCCAGATTTCGGACAGCAGTTCATGGATATTGGGACGCCAAAACAGGGCCAAAGGACGATTCATTCAATGTTGGAGAAAATCCACAGTATTCAGTAACTCTGTCTGATAAAGCAACAAACGCAACTTTGTGGCTGCTACTCTCGCGACATGTAACAAAGCAAGAACAGGAGGGCGCCGAGGTGACAGATTTCTTGACGTTACACATTCATCGCACTAAGAAGAGAAAGCAGCGAGTATATTATCCCGATCAAGACTGTGTACTTAATGGAACCTATACGAACAATCAGCATGTTCTCGTGCGTTATGATGCTACTGGACACAAAGATAAGTACCTCTCAATTGTTCTCTCTCAATACAAGAAAGCAAATGATTTGGGATATACTTTGACTGCCTTTTGTACACAGAAGATTGAGCTTTGCAGTCCTATAAAGCTACCTGTATGTTGTACACTCAATGGTGCATGGCAATTGAGAAGTAAATCATCCGACGGACAACGGTATTCTCTTGATATTGGTACATGTGGGGGGAATCCTGAGCGAGGATCCTTTGGAGCAAATCCACAATGGAGTGTTAAAGTACCAAGCGATGGAATTCAAATCAGAGTTAAATGCATGGCACCAAAAGAGGTAAGGATATAATGTATGTGTGTTCCACTACTCATCTTTTAACTGTATGCTATATTCTAATTCACGTCTCTAATCAACTTGTTACTAGTTGGCAATCAATGTGATTCTTGCAAGACAAAGAGGAAGTTGTAGACGTGTTCATCAAATACATGAGGATCCCGTTATAGATACTGGTGACTATAGACATGGGTTTGCAGTGTCGGATGCTACTTTTGTTCAAGCTGGACTATACACGCTGGTAGCTTCTACATTTGCTGTCGGCCAAGAAGGTACCTTTATCTTAGAAGTAATGTCATCCGACAAAGTCTATATAAAGGAACTGGATAGATAAGTTCTAATAATTAGATATCTATGTATTATTTATCATAATAGGCTTTTATGATAACAACGTAGGTGAACCCCAGACATCTACTAAAAATGGTATGGTTTTATGCCTTGGTGGAAATAGTAGAAGAAGTGGATGAAGATACTTCGATACTGACATACCTCCACGATTGTTGATTGGCAACGGAAGATGATGAGATGTACTGATTGCAGTTGGATCGGGTGAGTTGATTGTCGCAGTCGATTGATATTGGTATGCATGTAGATAATGAGGTAGATGAAGATACCTTTGTTGACTTTGGAGAAGCACGACTATGAATTGTGAATCATATGTTTGAGTTGTTGCCAACTTACCGCTAGATACCGACGCTCCTACTGTTGACGAGTTTGAGTATTGCCGAGAGGTAGAGTTGATATGATGTACATGATGGATAAAAGCTTCATTATTGTGTATTGACTGTGTAATAGTTGATATGGGTTGTGTTGTAGTATTAGTATAATGAAAGCTCTGAGATAAATATATGAGTAGTTGTAGTGAGCAGTTGAGGCGATTTATATGTGACACACATGATGTGCACAAAGCTATATGATATGATATAGACTAGTATGCGGAGTTGCAGAGAAAACTGTACATTTAAAAGGCATTACAAGAAAGTCATCTTTGCAATAAAAACGGTCGTGCATCATACTGCGTACAATCTACTAAGTAAACTTTTACTAAGAGCTTACTAACAAAATGAACCACGACTACTCCGCGCTAAAAAACACACACTTAACTCTGCTCATAAAATTTACACAACCATACAACACACACCTCACTCCGCCCACATACTATATCTTCTACACTCCTATACACCACCCACATATATCATCATGTACTCTATCATCCAATCACTATCTACACTACTACTACTCGCCACTTGTCTACCAACTATTGTTCAGTGTCAGCACCACCGGCAGCTTAGACATGTACCATCAAACGACAATAGACAATCTAATGATTACATCGATCCAATCATTATAGATGAACATCACTCTCAATCATTAGATACACCTACACTATCTCCTTCATCGTTTCATACACTAGTAGAAGAGGATACTTCCCTACCCCCAACATATGCATTCACAACCACGACAACTTCTTATGACAATAATGATGCACCTTATCCACCTCTACCTCTACCAATATCGGCGTTTCAATCCAAGATGACACCATCTCTTGTTCAACTTCATAGTACTGAATCATCATTACAAGCAACAACTATTGTGCCTACATCTCAGCCTAAATCAAGTGATACTATCGACGGTGCACCTTCTAAACTATCATCCACGATCACATCTTCTACACTCAATGCTTTATCAACCAACAAGCTATTTCAACAGAATGAACAACTATCATTCACTACTTCATTATACTCTGCATCTAATGCGGATGATGATGATGCTAGTACCGAGGTATTACACTGCAACAGCTCATCATCATCGATAGAAGATACCTCAATTGAACCCTATCACATGATTGAGTTGCCATATTACTATCAGATTGAAACCACACAACTACGATCTACAGTCATTCAAATTGCAATTGTTGAACAATCCATCCTATCTGCAATGGCTGATCATATTCTTACTTGTGACGAACACAATGATAAAGAAGAAGATATTAGGCATCGTGCATTATCGAATGAACAATTGAAAAGTCGTGTAGTTGCAGTATCTTCAGACCAATCAAACAAACGTGAATGTAAGTAATCTTCTTGATATGTATATTATGACTATTCTGTCTTTAATTTATAATATCTCATATCTTTTATATCAATCATTCCTGATACTACTATAGATGCCTGTTCGGATACTTCTACATCACAACATTGTCATATAGTAGAAGGCAAGCTAACTCTCTTTGTTCAAGATATGAGAGATAGTAATGAGGAAGATAGGATCATATCCAAGGCATATACTACTATTGAGCTATTGTTTCATTCTCTTGATAACGCCAACAACAATATCAACAGAGAAACATCAGATCGTTTGAGTTATATTGGCAACAATCCCGTTTCATTGTTACCGACTGACAAGCTTACCGAGTTATCTCAAGATACATCTTCAGAGGATGCGGCAGGCATATTCATCACAATCTTTCTAGTGTTGTCAGTCTGTGGATGTCTTGGTGCAATTGTAGTACTGTGTACTTTCTCTCGACGACTTGTCAATAACAAAGAGGAGAGTCTATATGATTCAGATGACGAGGAATCACAAATGAAAGTAGGAGCTTCCAACAACACACTCTCTTCAAGTTCCAGAGGAAGTAGCACTGATCCTATTGATACACAAGAAGTGGAAGAGGAGATAGATTGGAATCGAATGGTATATATTGATAGTCTTGCACTATCACAACCGACAACATCGTCTTCATTAAGTAGAGTTCCCGAGGATATGTCTGTTGACTATGGATGTGCTGATGAAACGAGTATTTGAGAAGTACTGTGTTGCTATGTTTAGATTTTGTGGATGTAGAAGTGTGTGTATATACATCAGTTGTAACTTTATGTACAAGACTCTCGTCAAATACTACATTCCACACTTTCAATCAGCTCCACTAGTTTCTCTATACCATTTCTGAGACCACATATGCTATATAAGCCAAACCCTATACTTAGAATCGGCGACCACTGCGGCCACGTCCTCGTCCACCACCGCCTCGGTTAGCCATAGCGGCCTGACGAAGCTCATTTGGAACATTCTGATCAGTTCTGCTGAGGATTTCAATCAAATCCTTGGCCATACGACCATTCTTCTCAGTGACGAAGAAAGATACAGCTACTCCCTTCTTACCCGCGCGGCCTGTACGTCCAATTCTATGGATGTAAGTCTCCGTATCGTTGGGAAAGTCAAAGTTGACAACCATACGAATATCATCGACATCCAAACCTCGTGCAGCGACATCTGTAGCGATGAGAAGAGTTGCTTGGCAAGATTTGAATTCCTTGAGAACCCAATCTCGTTCCTCCTGACTTTTATCACCATGCATGGCACGTGCTTGGAAGCCATCCATACGGAGAGACCGGGTTAACATATCACAACCCTTCTTCGTTTCCACGAATACTATCACACGATCTTTTTGTGAGAGATTCTCTTTGAGATAACGGAGCAAGTTGCGATACTTATCACCATCGCTACAGCAATCAATGATCTGGGTAACGTCTTTATTGCCAGCCAAATCTAGTGAACCAACAGTGACCTGGTAATACTCATTCAGGTAGTCACGGGCAAGGTTTTGAACTTCCTTCGGCCAAGTAGCGGACCACATCAGCACTTGACGATCAGGACGGATCTGAGAGCAAATCTTGCGTAGTTGAGGTTCAAATCCTGTGTACAGGTACGAGGTAAATAAAGGTGAGATACGTGTAGGAACATAAATATGGACATTGAGGGCATAAAAGTAAATATCACTAACCCATGTCCAACATTCTATCGGCTTCGTCTAGCACTAAATATGTAACTCGCTTGAGATTGGTATTGCCCTGCTCAAGGTGATCAATAAGACGACCAGGAGTAGCAATAACGATCTCAACTCCTGATCTCAAATCTCTCAATTGTTTGCTCTTTGGCACTCCACCATAGACAACAGTGTTCTTGATTTCTGAACTACTTCCAAACTTATCACACTCTTCCTTGATCTGCACGGCCAACTCTCGGGTAGGAGCGAGAACGAGAACGATAGGTCCCTCGCCAGGCTTGAGGTATTGCTGTTAAGAGGTGGCGTATTAAAAATAAGGGTGGATGAGGGTTGGTGATAATACGCAAAAGGAACATATCAACTAGAAAACAAGAGCGAGCGGCGGAGCGATTAAGGCCTTCTTGACGTTCTCAAACTTCAGATTGCGTTCGACCTGTGGTTCTTTAGCATCATGTCCTCATTGATTGCATGCCTAGAGTTCTGTAAATCACTTCACTTACAACATATATGGGATAATCGGTATAAAGATATATCAAGAGAGAGAACGAGTTTTCATAGCAAATAGCCAATAAAATAGTGATATTAGTATACCACTAAGATTATATCGCTGCTATCAAAACTACTAGAGGATCTGACTACAAGACAAATTGTTATGCGTCGTTATATCCTCCACTCTCTCTTTTCGGAAAGTTTAGTTTTCCATAGATATTGCTTTTTTGTTGATTGTTCTGTTGTAGAAAAATGAGTGTTTGTGTACACTCCATCTTCTCCCAGATATGTTCAGTGCGAGACACTAAGATTTCTCCCTTGGACACATTGTACAATTGTCCAGTCAAAGTCCCGATTATGCCACAACCCACCGCTATATGTCAAGTGTCCTTGTCCTACACTTAATTACAGTGCCATGTGATGAGACTTGATTTCTCATGTAAGGGACAAAGTGCAATGGGGTGCCCTGGCGTGATGTCATAACATCTTTCATAATGAATGCCAGGTAACATATTATGGTCACCACTGAACTTCGTGAAAACCGTCGGTAGACTTGAGGGACGTTGGTTTTGTGGCCGTTTATAAGACCAAACCAACTTCGGGAATTAATCAATTCAACTCCAATCGGAAGATTGATCCGTATTAATAATACCCAAAATGCTCCACAAATAACTCCTTCCACGATATGAAATATAAATACAAGATATCATACCATACCCATCCTTTATTTCACATCAACAAGTGTGCCATCCAACAACATTAAATTCTAATTAACTCTACAAAAACATAAACATAACTTACCTGAGCATTAATATGAATCATTGCAGGTAGTAAAAAAGCTAATGTCTTTCCACTTCCCGTGGCACTAACACCCACCATATTTTTACCCTTCAATGCCATGGGCCATCCCTGACTTTGTATAGGTGTTGGTTTATCAAATCCTTGTTTTAATACCTCTGATAAAACATATTCAGGCATGGAAGCTTCCTCGAATGTTAAACACGGCTTGGGTACATCAGCACCTAAAATGACAATTTGTTTCGATGCACGCCATGCTTGTGCCTCGCTATCGGGACGGGCTGTTACGGCTGGATGTTCAATGTAGAAGTCCTTCTCGAAGGGAATTAGTTGTTGTTGCGTAAAATCTATATTGCCCAGTGATCCTCCTAAGTTGGAATTTTGGAAGCCACCACCCCCTCCCATGCCTCCACCCATTCCCTGTCCACCGCCATATCCTCCTCCACCTATATTAATTGTTTGACGGGGTATAATTTAATATATAAAGGGTTGGTTAGTTTTCTCCCAATGACAAAAATAAAATTGTTTTGTGTGGCAAATACTCACCACCGTATGATGAACCTCCACCGCCATATCCACCACCACCACCACCACCTCCATATGATGATCCTCCATATCCACCGCCAGTTCCTGCTCCATAATACGACATTTTATTTGTTTATTAGTGGTATGTTGTGTTATTGCACAAACAGAGTTGAGAAATTATTTTCCTTTCCTCCATTTTTGTGGTGAGGTATCCTATTAGCGAGTCAACGAGGGGGCTTGCAATGCGCAAAAGATCTTTACTGTTGACTGGTATGGCCAATAGAGCTATTTAATCCTCTGTATATAGATTGATATATAGTGTTGTCGAGTATCATCACAACAATAATATGTCGTCAATTAATTCTACATCATCTTCATCTTCAGATGTCATTGACCTCACCTCGTCATCTTCAAATGATGATTGTGATGGGGAAGCCATCACTACATCAATGCCATCAAGAAGTAGAAGAAAATCTATTACTCCAGATCGATATACTGATCTACCTCAAACTAAACGAACTCGCGTATCCCGCCAATCTTCCTCCACCACTCGTCAAACCAAACGAGTTTCTACTTTGAACAAAAGTGAAGAAGATACTACTCCTACTTCTACTACTGCTGCTGGGGGTTCAGCACGGAAAATATCTTCAGCAAGGCAAAATCAGCGTGCCTTTTTAAACCAGCGAAGTGAAGAAGGTACAGGTGGTAAGTTTTACTTCAAAAATAGGGCCGATAATGATGATGATGCATTGGAAGCTTCCAATGATACTACTCGAGAGTATACGGGTAAGAACATTAACGGGTACTTCGAAGTTGATGAGATCTTAGATAGACGTACTAGGAAATATGGGTCGGAAGCTAATGGTTTAAGACATGTAGTTGAATATTGTAAGTGACTACTACATAATGATATGTGCATATTATGATATGTGCATATTATGATATGTGCATATGATATGCATGTCATTATGCATATGACTATGATATGATTGTGCATATTCGTATTATATCATATTATGTGCATGTGATATGTCTGAGTGTATATTAATAATACGTGCACGTGTTATGATATGTATGTTGTTATGTTCTAATATCTAACAACACATATATATTTCTGTTTAATGTACATATACTCACCCCTTTCGCAGTTGTTAGTTGGAAGATCCCAGAAGACTATACTGGAGACAAATCATACTATGATCCATCTTGGTTAATTGCCGAGAATCTTGACCAGAATTCACTTGCCGATGCTTTTCGTAAATTTCCAATGGATGGCGATAGTATGGAAGAAGAGGAGGAAGAAGAAGACACCAAGATGAAAGCAGAAGAGACAGAGTATTTCGAACTAGAAGATGAGTTAAACTTTAGTGATGACGAAGATGAAGAGGAAGATTTTGACGATGAAGAAGATGATAAGTCTACCTCTGCTGATGAATTTCAAGAGTATGAAGAAGACGAAGGGGAATTCGCAGATAAAATCAAGAACCCTGATACTGATGTATCTCATTTGGGAGAGTCTGATTATGATAGTCCTGGCACCGTTGAGCTTGTCCTTACTCGAAGGACCTATCGTGTTGGCCAGTCGTACTATGCAAGTAAAGACAAGTCAATCATCTATATTATCTCGATGATACATCCACTACCTCGCCAAGCAGCTTGTCAGAAGTATATCATGATGGAAAAATCTTTTGTGTGCCCAAAAGGAGAAGAAGGCACATATCTAAGGATGGAAGACGTGCTGCTAGACTTGCCACTTTTGAAATTGCCCTGTAAAACTTCATTTAATAAGTTCTCAATGAGATACAAACAAGACGATGATAAGCAGCGCTCATTTGCCTACTACAATGAGACAGGAAAGATTCAACATCATGTAACGGGTAGACCTAAAGCGTTAGATATGTTTGCTGGAGCCGGGGGTATGAGTCTCGGACTAGAAAAGTATTTTGATGTAAAGTGGGCAGTCGATAACGACCACTTGGCCGCTGCAACACTCAGGGCTAACAAGACGAGTGATGTGAAAGTATATGATGAAGATGCAAAGTCGTTTCTAAAGAAGTCAGTCCAAGGAAATCAGTGCTATCCTCAAAGTGGAGAGCCCGATCATATTCATTGGTCACCTCCATGCAAAGGTTTTAGCCGAGCTAATCGAAACGGTGGAAAGAATGACGAGAAGAACAATAAACAGACCCTCCTGTTTATCAAGGCAATCAAGCACTACCAACCCCAAACAGCAAGTTATGAGAATGTGCCAGGACTTGTCATGCCTGATTATAAACGGTATCTTCAATTTGTTGTTGCTAACTTGTTGCATATGAACTATCAAGTTCGTGTTCAGGTTTTGGTCTCTTCCGACTATGGAGATCCACAAAAACGACGTCGGCTGATACTGTTTGCGGCAAGAGGTGACTGCATCTTACCAACGATGCCGAAGCCTACACATGGAATAGGTGGTGGCCTTCTCCCAATCAAAACATGCAAGGACGCACTTCATATGCTAGAGAAGCACACCCCTTCGTCCTCAAAGTCTAGTGGTTCAATACTTCTTGGTAACAAAATCATCTTTAACCATATCATACCTGGTAAAAAGCCTGAAGATGATGACTTTACCCTAATTGAAGATGAGCCATCCAGGACCATCCTTGCCCGAGCGAGGCCTCATCGTCATTACAATGGCAAAAGATACATCTCAGTACGAGAAGCGGCTTGCCTGCAATCCTTCCCCATCACTCATCAATTCCATGGCTCTCTTACAAATCAGTATGCCCAGGTGGGAAACGCGGTGCCTGTGCACTTATCCACTGCCATTGCTCGAAGTGTAGCAATTGTCCTTGGATGTCCAGTCTAATGTGTAGTCACTCACATTATGTGTCGTTTCAATAGCTGTGAATAAAGAGACAACCTTAAGGTATACTCTAAAGTTAAAGAGATAAAGTTGTAAAGTGCTTCACTTGTACATGTATATGTCTTATTATTCTGGATGAGATCCAGCGGTATCCTTTGGTACACACAATTAACAACAACACATAATGTGATCAGATTGTGTTCAAGTTACGCTGTGACAGAAAACACACCGCCTGGGGCAACGCCTGCAGGTACTTGTACTAATAATGTGGCTCCAGTATTGGGGTGCGCAATCTGAAGCTGCTGACCGGCCACAACACCAGGCGGAACCTGCACTTGAAATGTAATTTGTTGTTGCGGTACAACTGCTGCAGCGACTACCGGTGCAGTACCCATCGACGGTGGAGCAGAAGCTGATGGTGGAGCCATGACATGTAAAGCACCAATACCTGCTTCATAAGAGTTGTCAATATGGGCTCCAGCTTGATCACCATTCAATACAATCTCTCCATCATCATGATAATCCATTGACAAGTCAATATCTGCCTCTTCGTTGTAATCTTCTGCGACTATCTTACTCATGCTCCATTGCTCCTTCTGTGGCATGATACCCCTCTGATAAAAGAATTGAACAAGTTGATCAGGAATTTCTTCGAGTGTCGCTCTTGTCAATGATGTCTTGTTATGTTCATGTTTCCTAAATTCTACAAATTGGACAATATCTCTTAGATTTGGATCCGAGCGTTTTTCGAAATCATCAAGAAACTGCATTGCACTAAAGTCTGCATTACCAATCCCGACAATTACAATACTCAATGGAGCATCTGCAATAGATGCAAGTGTTTGCTTGGTAGCCTCAACATCAGACACAGCTCCGTCAGTCAAAAGCAGAAGTATCGAATATGATAAGGGATCCTTCTCGTGATTACTTCGAGCTTGAGCCGCCGCAAGTCCAATAACTTCAGTGAACACGGTAGGGCCCGACATTGTGAGAGGTGTCTTGAAGGTACCCTTGTAAGCCTCTAATATTCCCGTAACTCCGTGCACTTCGGAACTTTTACCTACTTGGAAGCAATGTCGAACGACACCACCATACTTAGCTCCAAAGCCCCAAACTGGAAACATTTGATTAGAATCATACTTACCCAATATTCCACCAATAGCCGAGATCGCCTTCTCATATCCATTCATACGGCCGTCATGACTGAAATGATGTAATGTTCCTGGAAGATGCGCGTTTTACGGTTTACGAAGATGGAAGAGAGATGATAGTAACTTCTGTTAGTACATGAGATTCGCAAAGGCAGTCAAATAATGGCTAAGAAAGGCCAAATGAAGTATCCAAACCGCCGAGTCTTCATATCGAACACACGAAATCATATGATACAAAGATACCAACGCGGACTTTCCTGGTTTTCTTGGATCTCCGTTACTTCCAGTGAAATCAATTGCCACAGACTGAAAGTGTGGAATGCATTGTCAGTTGCATACAAGTCGGAGAATGAAATTATAAATAGAGCTGTTCTTACCATACTCAAATCACAATTACCGGTGATATAATCGACAAAAGTAGGCTTCTGAGGCGGTGGCACTGGCATGGGTAATTCACCCATGGTCATGTTATTAAACTGTTCTACTGGTACGGCTGATGGCACTGTAGCTGCTACAGTTGGTGCTGTAGCCGGTTGTACTACTGTTTGAGAAGTCTCCGCACCAGTGATCTTACATTCCTCCACTGAAATTGTACCATATGACTTAGAGCCCTTCTTTGCAGTAAACGTACTACACTTGAGCAATTCATTAACTGATGATAGAATGGTAGGGTTGACGTATGTGACATGAGTATTAGTTGAGGCGCATTTTTTCCCCCCACGAAATTCTGGTCACAAACACATATAATTAGGCAAGACAAATTTACATACCTGTAGTAGTAAATGATCCCATGGTCTCATGCTTTCCTTTCTTATCATGATCATAGATTGCAATTTGTATCTTCTTATCCAAATCACCATCGCATAAACTGTTCACATCTATTGTGGCTGGTTCCCATCTTGGATTTAAATCGTTCTTCACATGTTTGCTACGATAAATGGCCTTCCAACTTCCACCACCAGGGCCATCATATGTTCTCTTTAGCTCAAAGAATGGATCCGACTTATTGAACATCCCATCTACATTCTTTAATTTGATACCCTTCATTCGTAAAGCAAGTTTACCTGCTGAGCGAGGTGCTGCTTTGCAGATCCTTGCGTATAACGTTCCGCCCTTCTTAAGTTTCTTAGCTTTGATACTACCCCTACTCCCCAGGATATCACCAATCTCAAAGACTGCTGAACCCATTGGTTTATCTGAAGTCTTTCGTACTTCATCAATAACTGATATGTTGATATGTGTTTCTTTTCCAAACTCGTAGTCAAAAAGAAAAGCTGGAAGATGCGCGTTATCATGATTTATGATGATGAAAGAGAGGTGATCATAACTTTTGTTAGTACATTTCGGTTGCAAAGGCAGTAGAATATAGGCAAATTAATACAAACACGGACTTTCCTGTTGTCCAGTTTGGAGATAGACTGTTTTTGATAACCTCTGTTTTCCCAAGAACCCGTGGAGTCTCCCCAGGACCTGTTGCTAACAATGTAACAACAGCAAATGGATCAGATGTACCTTTGCCTGAGGTGTAAAAAATGATAATATATTATAGTATGGGAAGTTAGAGATTAATGTAGATAGCAACACAACAAAAGTATTTCGATATATCTTTCAAGATATTTCAGATAACATACTAAACTCCACCCTCTTCGATACTGATTAAGCTCTTGCTATTTGTAAGGTTTCATGTAGCAAAGCGAGGAAAAAAAAACAAAGCTAAACTAAATAAAACTAAACTAAACATACCTATGCCAGCAACATTTTTTAGCTGGAGATGCGCGTTACAACGATTCATGACGACGAAAGAGAAGATATAGTAACATATGTTAGTACATATAACTTCCAAGAGCAATCAAATAAAGGCAGTTAAAGGTCAAATGAGTAGCTAGGTGACTCATATCAAACATCACATATGTATGTGGTAAAACAATACTAACGCAGACTTTCTTGAGTGGCGTGAAGAGTAAGTTGCAATTTCTCGAGAGTCATTTATTCCAATATGATATGTGCTATAGTTATGTGTTTGTATTTGTGAACTTAGATAGCACAACACAAGTTATATATGTAATACCTAATAGAATATATCAATATATGTGTATTTATGATTGATTGGGCCAATCTATCGCTCTCAACAACCACTCAGCTGTGCAATATCTTCCTTACTAAAATTGGATCTTTTACTCGTCTCTAGGATACCCCATCCAAAGGGTATCCTTTCAATCTCTCATCTCACTCAGCTAGTACATATCACGAATCACGACTACCTCTACAACTCGTGCGCAACTATCTCACCCCCTCTATGGCACTCTTCCTCCTCTATCATCTCCATGAATCATTCCGAATATCGTTATTCCATCCTCCCCAAGTTGCATCAGCGGTATCCTTTGGTCTGGCGCGCTGCATTGGGGCAAGGACATCACATTGGGGCATTGGCTCTACTTGCTCGTGCATCTATCCTCCTAGATGGTCGATTGCCACCATTCCAAGCTCTACTAGTCAGAGCCGCTACATACAAGACAGTTTGTTTAGTACATCTAGACAACATCTTAACTACCTATATAATATACATATAATATACATACACCTTTTCCTATACACTAAGCCCACTACCTCTTTTTGTGAAACGAAGAATGCAAACTTGCATCTAATGATAGTCCCTCACCTCTATTTCGTTGATACTCCTTTATGATTGCCTTTAGCTTGAAGATGGTAACAAAGTTTACAATAACATCAAACTCGAGCTCCTCATCCTCATTACAAAGTGCCACAAGGCTATCATGATCTTGGGCATCTAATGGTTGCAGGCCGAGATATGCGCGAGCATCGTCAAGCTCTCTTATCTCCACAGCTCTATCCCCGTTGACATCTACAAAGTCGAAGAATTTCACAACAAGTCTACGAATCTCTGGCATGTGTTTTGATATCGTCCCGAATGCTATGAACTCATCAACATCTATATCTCCCGACTTATCAAAATCCATAAGTTGAAATGCTTCACATGCAAAGTCAAGACCAACTGTTTCTCTCAGACCCACAGTCCCTTTTAGGAACTCTCGAAATTGCTTCTTTGTAATCTCATGTTCATTCTCTTTATCAATGTAGGCAAAGATACGTGCATATGAATCTTTGACAGAGTCACCATATGACTTACTCCTCATTGCAAAAGACATTCGAAAACTAAGTTGACTTCTAAAACCTTCAGTAGCACTACTGTTAGTCATTTCTCCACTTCCTGAGCTGTTCATCTTAAATCTTTGGAATATTAATCCAAACAAACCTCTTTCTTTTTCGACGCCATGCACAGATTCACGGTGTTCATCTAGCGCACTTGTCATTCTTTCAGTTGATGATCTATTTAGGGAGGCACGAAGGAATGATGATCTACGGTGGTGGCTTCCCTTGTATGACTTCGACCTTATCGCGCCATACAAGAGCTCAAAGCCATTAGACAATTTCCTTACACGCCTAAGATGATCTTCAGGGGTTGTCATACTGGATAATGGTACTGATATCACATTGGACGTCGTTCCCTGAATAACGATGAATGCCAAGGCCGCTATACAGAAAGGTAACGTAATGAATGGAAGTCCCGTTGGATTTAAAGAGGCTGCAAGCGCAAGTTGTATGAAGACAGTGATGATGGATGCAGCAATACCGATAGATATCGACCCGATAGAAGGTACATAAAACATGAGCATCGCGGAGAGAGTGAGACTTGGGTTAAAGCCGTACATGCCATTTTCTATATCACCTCTATCACACCCGACTAGAGCAGCCACACCACAACCAATAGCAGATCCTACAAAGGCACTTATCGCACTAATGCGACTGCATACTAAAATACCAATGAGAACCAGCACACCAGCAATGATATCATTTGCTAGAAATACTTGTCCGACACCTCTTATAGACCCTCTAAAGAAAGCCTGCGCTGTGAGATATTCTATTTGGTTAACATCATAACTTGGCAATTCTGGCTGACGCACAGGTTGCATATCCACATTGTTCATTGCTCCCACGCCAAGTAGAAAAATAATTGTGGCTATATTGAAAGGTAAAGTGAAAGGCGGTGTCTTGTAAGGTGATAATAGCTTTCCAAGCATGACAAATAGGACACTACTGAAATATGCAAATACAATAACTCCAATGACTACTGGCCAATAGTAGTCTCCGTGCTTTTCGGAAGAGTAAAATGTTGCTTTGGAATTATTTAAAGGATATATGTCAGATAAACTCAAAATGTATGCTCATTCTCATTCTCAAAAGTATTGCACACTGTTCTTACCAAGAGCTAGACCAACAAGGAATGAATTATATCCAAATAGCCCACAACTAAGAAAGCTCTTGTCAAACCCCATCAATAGACCTGTCAGGTTACCAGCACAGATAGCAATAAGACCATGCACAGCAACTCGACTAGATTGAACACACATACCAATCAGGATGAACAGCCCCGAGAGTGGATTATTTTGAAAGTAAACCTGTGCCATTCCTCTCAAGCTTGCCTCTGCAAATAACAATATACTAACAAATGGAGTTGGAAGTGATAGTTTGGATATATAGGATGGTAAATGTGGCATAGTACCATTGATCATTCGATATAGATTCATCTTCTTCGGTTGCTTCCTACTATTTCGAGTGTTTGTATTGTCATCTAAATCATTGGAATACACATGAAATACATCACGAGCTAATTCACAGACCTCTCGTACTTCTTCTGACTGCTCCTCTTCTTCTTCTTTCTTCTCTGGTGCTTCTACATCTTTGGTATCACCATCTTTCTTTTTCAATGTTGTTACATCATCGGTACCAAAGAATAATGCATGTGACTTCCCTTGACTATTATGATGTCGTTAAATAGAGTGCGATATATGTAGAGTACAATAAACATAAGATTATATGTGCAGCGATGTATTGAGAAACAGATGTCTACACAATCAATCCAGAGATCTTACCTATCAGTTAATGACGGACGTCGAGATTCTGTAGTCGCAGCAGCAGGTCTACGACGGACAACTCCTGTATTATTCCCTCCTAATGATCTAGCATTTTGTGTTGTACCAGCTTCATAGGCTCTGCAATAGGGAGGTGATGTTGTGTTGAAGTTGAATGATTGCAAAATTACAAAATAGGTGTTAGGCATTAGATATATTGGTGTACGCATGGTATATACATTTCAAATCTTACCCCCACGCATTGATCTCTTCCATCTCTTAATATATACATTTATTTCCCATCTGCCTGATATATTGCACTCAACATAACAGTCAAAACAACAGCAAGCAAGCAGCAAGCTTTGAGAAAAAATGAACCTTCTCACTTCTCACTCCTGTAGTCTGCGGTTGTATATTATAGTTGTAACCGCCACACCTGGCCACACTCATTACGCCCACCACAACATACAGCAAATAGGTAGAAGAAGTATTGCAGATAATCTTTAACTCTCATTGGTTGGGAATTGTATTGCAATACATCGATCAACAAGTTCAACTCTCATAATTTTGACAACATCTGTAAAGACATCAAAAAGGAATACCAAATGACTTGCTTGCAATTATACTCTATGCTATTAATGTCCATTATCAGCTGTTTCCTATTAAACGCGGTAGAATCAAATGACTTTGGGATAGGCAGCATAATAGGTAACAATAACAATAACAACAATATCAATGGAGCATGTCGTTTGGTTTCCACAACCAACGAATGGGCTGCAGGATGTATACCGGCTGTTAACTTCGTTGTCAAATTGGTAAGTAGATTGTGGGGAAATATTATGTATATTTGCAGTTGTATCATGTGATATGTGTTGTTTCATGTAACATGAGTTGATAAGATATGATATGTTGTTTACCATATACTGTATTTAAATGTGATATGTGTTTGATTTTTCATGTTAAGGTATGATATAATGTGTGTGTATATTTATGTTTCTTACACTAAAACATTACCTCTTACGTGCAACAGGTGGATTGCGGAGAAGGAACTGCAATGTAAGTATATACATTTATTCCGCGCTCAATTGTATACACTGTTATATACAAAACTAATATCTTATGCCAATCGAAACCGTTGTATCAATATAATATGAACATCAGGAATGACATAACTGTACGCTTCATTGATGAGAATAACAAAGAGTTAGGGCGTGATTACTTTGTGGCACCAAACAATGGTCAATGTACAGTTAGTGGATATGGAAATATAAAAACCATAACGCCTCGAGGAGGGAACAATGTATATTTGGTCGCGAGTGCAGATCTGTGTGGTAAAATGGCAGGCATTAATATACAGAGCACGCAAATGGCAATTAACGGCCAGGTTGCTGACTGTTTTTGATAATATGATACAGCAATGTGTACATAATATCTACATCAATCAGTGAGTCAAGATAGATGCCTGTGCCGTTATTACATCGAAATGTATGTTAAATGACAATTCATCTTTAGCTTTATACATTTAGATAATCCAAAGATATATGTGATCTATACAAAGATTGTATACAAATTCTATACATAAGCTAGCTTTCTATACATATGTACATGACTGTACAAGCATGCCTTGACTTGGGGGGCGACGGATGACGGACTAGATGACGTCTGGGGCATCCCAATAAGTTAGAGCTGATACCTCAGACGATTGCCTTGTATTTGGTTTGCCAAATACATATCTATTACCTACATGAATAGGATGAATCAACTCGCCTGTTATGCCACATCGATACATCTCTTCTTCAAGCACGACGCATTTCCAGTCTCGGTATTCTACAATTATGAGAGAAAGACGAGAGTAACAGTTGTTAGTGCATGTGTTTTGTAAAGGCAATCAAATAGAGACATACTAAGTTCAAATTAAGCACTCAAGTCACCGAGACTTCATATTGAACACACGAATTCACATGATAAAACAATACTAATGCAGACTTTCCTGAGTTGAATTCTACTAGGTTCCTCTCGATGTTCTCTTGCATCGTTATGGAGTCTGTGTAAAGTCGATCCCTCATTCTATATGAGTACTCTTGTATCATCGGTATAGGAACAGCGACGACTTGTTCATTGAAACTGACAGACTTGGATGGTTTCCTCTTTGTTGCAGATGACAAATCAGCAACCGATTGGGGACTAGGGGAGTACGATCTTCGATATCGCTGATGATGAAAGAGAGTATATTATAATATATGTTAGGACATATCATATGCAAGGGCATCAATAAAAGAAAACTAAAGTCAAATAAAGCATTAAGTCGTCGATACTTACTGACATCTCCCTTACCCTCTCTTCTTCTTCATCGTACAGTAAAGGTAGAGTATATCTAGGCATACGCCTAATATCTCTTGTTCTTCTATCATTGATAGATGTAGTTTTCTGCTGCTGCTTGGTTATTCCAAGTTTGGACAACAATTTGCTTCTAAGTTTACTTGATGATGGCATTAGGCATTGCAATGCAAGGATATTATTATTATTATTATGTGTTACTATTTCAAGATGATTATATTATTACGGGTATTATTTCATTTATGATTGGAGCTATTTATTCATCCTATCCGCATTACCCCCCAACAATACAACCACTAATAACTGTGTTCCTTGCTTTCAGGAAGTGGTGCATTTGCAATCTAATAAATCTACTTATCGTATCACATTACCATATGATCATCGCTGAGAAAAAAAATCGGTATCTTCATGAAGTAGTGTCACGGAAAGTCAAGACCAAAATGTCCATGCTTGTATGTTCTCCAAGTATCATAATGAGCAATTTGAGTGCTTTCAGATATGGTGGAAGAGGCTCACATACCTCACATCTTTGTTTATGTGTTATGTATGTATTAATGGAGATGTTAGACTGCCCTGTTGCTTAAAACAATATTTCAAAAAAGTAGGTAAAATGAGAGGGTTCGAGCTAGCTGTATCTTATAGTCTTTATGTAGTAGCTCCGCCTCATTCCCGTTGGAAGCATGTGCAGTATTTGTGGGGTGGGGTTGTTTCGTTTTGAATACCAATAAGCTTCTTTTCGTCCTCATCCTACAAACTTTACTCCGGCATTTTCATGTATTCATATCTATCTGTATCAAAATCATATCTTATTTACTCTGAAGAAGCAACGGCCTCTGCAGCTGGTGCAGCTTCTTCTCTGAATAGGCCGGGGTATGTTCTTTTGTATGCAGTGAAATTTGGAGCATTGATATCCAACCGAGTTACAGGACTTTTTCTCTCGAGAGTTAAACGCTTCTGGGGTGGGAAGGCAGATGTCATTTGAGTTCTGGCATTTGCATAACGTGCATCACGAGCAGCTCTGGCAGCGGCTGATGGTGCTCCGGTTTCCCAACTGTATAATGATATATCCAATAGAATAGTTTATTGTATTGTTTGAAATAACATATTTGTAAAATTAGTAAAAACGGTACATGAGTAAACCAAATGCACAGTGTGCCTCAATATAAAGCACGTTGCAAATACAAACCACTAGACAAATATAAAGAGAGAACTTACACCTCAGTAGGATCAGTAACCTGTTCTTGTCCCATAGTACCAGCAGAAGCTACCAATGGAGTAGCAGCAACTAACGAAGCCCCGGCAGCTGCAAGGAATGCCTGACGATTCATCTGGGCATTCAATGCAGTAGTCTGAGGACCCTGTGTAGCGGGTGCAAAGGCTGCAGCAGTAGATAGAGCAGCTAGGGAGACAATGGTGGAGAGCTTCATGTTGTATATTATTAGGTATACCTATGTAAAACAAAGTATAAAAAAGAAAGGTGAGAAAATTATGACATATGATATGTTTGATACCAATAAAAGCTACAGCTTCTACACGGTATCATCCCTAGTTTATCCTTCGATAATGCAACCACCATAATCCACTACACACCCTTACTAGGGGGTCGCCATGATCACCTACCTTCTTGACACTTTAGTTTTGATGAATGAAATTCGTACTACTCAGCCGTTGTAGCTAGAAGGGAATAAAAAAGAAGATTTTACTTCAAGTTGTTAGATGGTGCAGGCCCTTTAACACTAGTCATTCTCGAACTACGATACGACCGACAAGTGAGAATTGCATTCAGACAACTTGAGTTATTATGATTATATACTTTGGTTCCTTTTTGTTTGCCCTTTAGTTGTTTCGTTTGTCATTCAATTATCTGATCTATGTTAGTCTATCGTTTCTAATACCAACCAAACATCTCTTTCTTGACTATCCATTCGATTACTACCAACTGCTTCTAGCACTTCTTCTAGTGGTCTCCCATCAACAGAATATATGAATCTTTTTATCTTTGGTTGTCCTATACCTCCAGCCAATAGCTGCCACGTTGGCGATGACATAACTGGTTGACATGCTGTGATTGCTCGCACTATATCTCCTTGCTTGATACCTGCTACTTCTGCATTACTGTCTACAGCTACTTCGTCTACAGATATCAGGCCAGGCAATGATTCTTCCTCTCCCAATACTAGCCCGAGTGGCAGTGGTGCCTGGACAGCCACAATATGTGATTTTCCTATTCGTCAGTTGTTATGTGCATTATTTTATCGTGTATGTATTGTTATTGTGTGTGTGTACGTTGTATGTATTGTTGTGATGTTGATGTGTATATATTTTGTTATTTGTTTGTAAATGTGGCAGTGGTATTTGTTAGTAACCTTCCGAATCGCATGCAACAACATATGATGCATATGCATTAATTGATATTATGTAATGATACATATGTATATCTATCAATACTTATACAATACACAAATTCACTCACCTCCCTTCAATCTAGGAGGAAAATCAATTCTCTCCATAACTTCCTCGCCCATATCCTTTAGTATTGGAACCTCTACACTATATCTCAATCTTTGCTTATTCATTTGTTGTTTTGCTTTATCTTCTTCGGCTTTTAGTTGCCTCTCCTTTGCCTCGTTCTCTTTTTGTATCTTTAACTTTGAAGTTTCTATACCTTGAACATCATTTCGTAGCTTCCGAGCCTTTTCAAGTAGAATCTCTGTATCATCATTACTCACTGCAAGTAGTTTATGTGGAGAGTACAATGAGGTAGGAAGAGGAAGAGGAGATTCTAAAAATGCCAATACGAACTCGCCGCCGATTACAATAACAACAGTATGGAATAATATGACAAATAGCACGCCTACTGACGCCGCCGCCGGTATATAAGTATTGCCTCGCATCCTACGTCAAAGAGTGAGGAGGGATAGAAGTGGTGAGGGGGAGAGTATTTTTTCCATTTTATTCCCATATCCCCCAACTGCCACCCGCCAGCCACAATTCAATATCATAGCAAATAACTATCACTATACATCAATATAAACTGCAAACATGCCAACCGCTCCTACAGAAGCCGACCCTCTCACGGCAGTTCAGATGGGCATAAATGGTTTGAAGGTACGTCCACAGAGTGAATTTAAGATACCAAGTTGTCAACATTTTTTTTGTTGGTGATATGTACAGTTTATTCGATGTACAATCTACGTAGCAAGCTTCCAGTGTTTGAACTGATATTGTCTGTATAGCTGTATCGTATCATAACATATTGAACTTATCCTACTTATATCTTTTCGATTCCCGACAAAAATATCATTGCAAACATTCCACTACCTGCATTATAATAATGCAATACAAACAATAAAAACACACAACAACACAGTTATTATTCGCCATGTCACCATTGATTGTATTATTTTATGTCATTTACACCGGATTTGAAGGAGATGACGCGGAACAAAAAAAGAGAGCACAAAAAGGGGACTTTCAATTAGATGGCCATGCAGAGTAGTAGTATATCGAGGGTAGTAAAGAAAGTACATTGGTATATATCTTTTGTCGTTATGTGTTTAAAAGTATTGGGTATCAATTTGGGGGATGGAATGATGGCTGCTTCTTGCTGGTTATTGCACTTTGCTAATGCATTGATCATGTGAAGTAGTGAATGTTAGATAATGTAGAAATGACAAAGGCAGAATACTTTTTTTGGTCGAGTCGACACACAGAATCTATCACTCTTCTATGAATATGAATATGATCAATCTGTGTTAATTGGAATTCTAGAAGATAATAATGTGGAATGAAACAAATTAATGGCAAAATATTTGCTTCAAACTCAAGTTAATTCTCATGTCGTCATTGTCATTCAAAGTAAGGGAAAGCAATACCCCTTTATACCTCTTTCTAAATACTACTATACTTCTTTCTCTAATTGTATTATACTCTGTCACCATTTTGGACGGGCTATCTAAACATCAAGAAACTGATCATCTCTAAAGGATACCTTAGGGGTATCGGTTTTGATAGATTAGATAGTACTTGTTTAGCTCCGCTTTTAGCATTTTTTTTGGACCTCCCCAAGTCTCCTGCGAGGTAATCTAGGCTTATGTTACATTGCTCTTCTACCTCCGGTATAATTATATTATTGAGTATCATTACTAGAGGATTGACCTGCTTTGGATTCTCCAAGGTAAGTTGTTTGCTGTTGTTATCATACCAAACTCAAATCATTATCAACTTTATACTTATCTGCGTGATTCTTCTCTCATTACCCTACCCAAACTAGTCGTATACATACATGCAAAACAACAATATCGGCTTAAATAGTAATAAAAGAATCAAAATGTCTTCTTCTCTTGCGACTACAGCTAGTAGAGCAGTGGGTAAACTCTCTCCATCGAATACTGCACTCTTGGTATGTGATGTACAAGAACGATTTCGTCCACTAATACACAAAATGGAGACGGTAGTTAATACAACAAAGTTCATGACATCGGTTGCAAAGGAATTAAAGTTTCCAATAGTTGTTACACAGCAATATACAAAGGTATTCGGACCGACAATCACAGATGCATTCGAAGATTCGAATGATATTGGTAGTACACTGGCTCCAATATTTGAGAAGAAGAAGTTTAGCATGTGTACTGAGGAATGTACGCAGCATATATCATCTCTAAACAAAACATCCTTCTTATTGGTTGGAATTGAAGCACATGTATGCTTACAGCAGACTGCACTAGACTTATTAGAGAAGGGACACGAGGTACATATAATTGCCGATGGGGTTAGCTCTCAACAAAAATATGATCGTGAAATTGCACTAAGGAGGATGGAAACTAGCGGTGCTTATGTAACTACTGCACAATCTGCGGCATTTATGTTATTAGGAGGTGCAGATCATTCTAATTTCAAGGCAGTAAGTAAGTTGGTGAAAGATCATCTGGTGTTGAAGAATGAGTTCAATGAGTGAGGATTTCAGACTTGGAATGGAACAGAGTTGCTGTGTTGAATGTTAAAGATTGGGCGGTATGACGAATGGTGCCTAGAACACGGATAATGAATGCAAATTGAGAGAGAGTATCAAGGGTAACTAAGTAAGAGAAGATAGAGAAAGATACTGAAAAAGTAAAGGAATCAAACTGTTCGAATCATATGTACTTTATGGGCTACTTCGCCTCTATCTGATTGAATATCAATATGTATGTTTATGATCCTCTTATTTGATTGAATATTGAATCCTTTACTTCATAGCCCTATGCAGTTGCTCTCTGATATCGTACTTGTGTCGTTGTAGTACCGTTGTGACAGGGCTGTACTAAAACCTCATGGTCAATGTCCAACTAACTCTACAAATAAAATCTCATTCCGTTCAACAATGGTGGCTAAAGGCAAACGGATGATACACTAAGATATTGCTACTAAATTGCGATCAATAAACATACATTCTCAACTTTATAAGATCTTGTTGTGCCATTAAACCCCGCCGAGCCAATAGATTACAACCAACCTAACATATAAACAAAGTCTGAGAATGTCACTCTCAATTGTTGCCACATCATTTATGGTGGGTATTGTCTCCTCTCTACTAATTAGTCCTGTAGTAGGAGATACAATTCATACATCTGATATACAACATCTTGATAATATTGAACATCGTGATGTTGTTAATCTTCGCCATACCGAGGATACTGATAGAGGAGATGATCAACAAACGCTCGAGTTTGAGGAAGATGAAGACAACGCAGCCTACCATCGACAATTAGAAGAATCAGCCGCACAAACATTTGCATCCTTTACACCCGAAAAAATAATACGTGCAATGCCACTTGAATTACGTATAAATGAGGAGGGTACGGCATTTGTAGAAGGTCCATATGGTTATTTAGAACCTTATGCAGAATCATTCGCAAAAGGTGGACAACAAGGTGATATCTATTGGGATCAACTGTTAAATGTTGATAATATTATGCATGAGCCTGATATAGTACATGTCAAATCAACGCATCGTGCACCACCACCTTCGGATAGATTGTATTATAAGATATTAAAAGAGGATGGGATTGATGTTAACTTGGGGAAGAGGAATAATCATGGATTGAGGGGACGTCGTAGGGCTATGAGAGATATTGATACGAAGGAAGATTATAATGGTGGTGTTATTCATTTAGACTCTATAAATTTCAGGTCTCCAGAAGAAATGTTGAACGAGGAAGTAGAAGACCCTCAAGATGGCCGAGCTCTTCAAGATATTACCCCACATCATAAAACAAGTGTTGCCACTCAAGATCCCCAAAAAGACGAAGAAGAAAGTTATTATCATAATATGACTCCTCATAATAACAGACAAAAGTCTACATATAAAAAGAAGGTGCCTGACATAAGACGGGTACGGCCGAAGCAAGGGACTATTGTTAGCAATACATACACCTTCTCGGCCAAGGTATCACCCGCACAGGCAACTAAATCACCCGTAAAGAGTGTAGTCTTTCAACTTCAAAGACAAGATGGTACGAAGTCTGATAGTATAGATATGAAACCCATAGGCGGTGGCATCTATGAGGCAACTGTCGATGGTTTCAATAAACATAGAGGCACTCAGTGGTGCTATCAAATATCCGTCAAGGATGAACGAAGCAAGAAGAGACGGACAGGATGTACTTCATTTTCAGTTGCTGGTGTCGGTGATAGCGGCAGTCACTTTGTTAATGATGACAAGGAGGGTGAAGATGAGGAGGTAGAAAAGGCTCCGCCTGCACCCTCATCCACTGGTGGTGTAAAACTTATGTCTCAAACCAAGGAGGTATCTGATTCGAATTGGAACCATGGTGGTTACATCGCGGGTGCTGTTGGCCGGATTTTATTCAAGTTTAAGGAAACAGGAGATCAAGTGTTCGTATGCTCTGGTACTGTCGTGAAAGATGGTCGAGATGGTGATACGAGCGATACGTCTGACGGTCGCACTATCATTGCTACTGCAGCTCATTGCTGTTACTCGGACATATATAAAGAATTCGCTAGTGAGGCAATGTTCATTCCAGATCAGGATAGTACGAAGGGAGATAAGAGTGATCATAATTGTAGAAATGATAGGTATGGTTGTTGGGCTACAAGCTGGGCAGTCGTTTCAGAAGGGTGGACGAAAGCCACTTTTCCTATCAATGTACCGGTAAGTTGGAGTTGCCTTCCTTTATTCGTCTTTACTCGATATCTTTGAGATAAGATATCTCACTTGGATTCTTCATCTTTTGTACTCTATAACAGCATGACTATGCGTTCTATGTCATTGAGAACCATTCAAGTAACCATCAAGCCGGATATGAGCCAGGAAGTAGTATCTTGGAAGAACGAGTGAGCCCAATGAAGATTGATTTCGAGCACGGCCTCGACAAGGAGTTTGTTTACTCAATAGGCTATTCTGCCGATAGAGACCCAAGCTTACGCCACTGTGCTGAGAGGAATACCGTGATTAATGGTATACCAAGTTACCAAAACTTTTGGTTAAACCAATGTGCAATGACCGGAGGTGCAAGTGGAGGAGCCTGGATAAAAGATATGGATGAAACTGGAAAAGGAACACTCATTAGTCTTAATTCATGGGGCTTCTCTCACAAGGTTGGTATGGCAGGTCCCAATCTACAAACAAAAAGTGGCAGTTGCGCCCAGACCTTGTTCAACAAGGCAAGAAGGTCAAGCAACCCAGGGACTAGAGTGAAGGGCTACATTGTCACCACCTGTGAAGGTTAAATACAATTACATAAATAATCATCATACTACTATCTATCTCTTAGCTAAAGAAATACTTTATTGATTAGTAATGTGTTTATTTCTGTGATCACTTCTTCTTTTATCATTTTATTTCGTTGAATCGATTATCCCAAGTAAATTTGCATTCCACAAAGAGAGTCAGCATCCACCTTCCACCCTTTTATGCAATACGGTAGATTAAATGATAGCCAGAATCTGTTGATACTATTGATGACATTTCACCCACGTTTAGTCCAAAGCTTGCGTCCTCGAATGGCTTTTGCATGGATCCTCTGCCAAAGAAGCCTAAGTCGCCGTTATTTTTGCAACTAGAGCAGTCACTTCTTTCAGCAGCTAAGTATATGGACACCAGACATTTAATGTTTAGTCATCACGCACAACATATGAGTAAGTTATGATAAAATGATGACACGCACCATATTTAGGGAATGAGCTCGAAACTCCCTCCGCTCTAATCTTTGCTTCATATGTTTTCAATTCAGCTAGCGCATCATCAGGGGATAATGATATCTGGGCACCTAAAAATATTATGTGTTGAGTGATGAGACAATTCAGAAAAAAAGATTAATATGTTGCAAATAACTTACCAGTACGTCGAGACACTGGATTGCGACTACCGGTGTGCTTAATGAGTAAGTGAGCAGTACGGACTTGATCTGACATGATAGCGGAGTGCTTATGGATAGGTATAATGGGACCTTATTTTGTGTAGATAGTAGTGAGGTTTTTAGATAGCTGACGCTGAGCTCTTTTGTCTCTTTATGTCTTGAAAAAAATTATGCAATTATTGCAATATCGCCTATGAATAAGAAGATGCACTATAACTGCAGATAAATCGATTTAGGATTTGATATTGATTGGAGTGTTGTGCAATAGGCTAAGCTGTAATGGACTTTGTAAACATACTGCAAGGTGTTAATAGAGACTGACAATCATTACTAATATATCACACTAGAGTGTAATAATCGAGTACATAAAAATGGGGAGGTTCTTCAGTAGTGGACAAAAGAAGAAGAAGCCGTCTTCTTCTTCTCCATTAATGGCCGACGAAACAATATCATCATCTCCTTCGAGATCGGGTTTAGAAGCAGATAGATCTTCACGACGTGATGCCAAGATGAAGGAACGAGCAGAAAGACGAAAGAAAAGAGATAAAAGGCTTGCCGATAGCAATGCATCAAGACAAGCTGCTGCTGCTGCTGCTTCTTCTTCATCTTCAAGGGAGAAGAGTAAACCAAAGTCATCACAAGCAGAACAAGATGCGATTGATAGCAAGCTGGGTTGTTGTTATCATACTGGCCAATTCCTAGCCAGGGCAATACATCTAATAGATGCACTGATCGGTAGTGTCTTTATTGTGCCTTATTGGCATCACCAGATGTTTACTTTGACTACTTGACGGAACATAAAGATGTCCTGTATCTCACTGATGCTGAAATTGCAACCCTTCGAAACTTAATACTAATGTTTTGTATCATTCTAGGTTGTTTGGCAGCTGTTGAAATTGCCAGGTTTGCTATTGTTCGAAAGCTTAGACATAAATTGCTTAGGTATGATTCTGCTTCTGAGCGAATTGCGGCGTCAGGTACTTCTAAACAGTCGCATAGTTCTAGACGAAGTAAAAAGTCAAGTCGAGATGATGATATTACTGAGCCATTGATAATGGGAAGTGATGAAGAAGTATGAGTATATGAACGACTAGAAGACATACTTGCGAGTAGATAAGAGTGGCACTTGATAACAGACGCCACAAAATACTTGTCAATGATATGATACTAAGTTAGCGAGTTTTGAGTTTGCTGTCAACTCTCTGTCTATAATATAATACATTTCTCACCCTTCTAATTGCGCTACCTTTTGCGTGGTAGTATATGAGAATCATTTTCTACGCTGATACATCTATCAAACACCTCTGTGTTCTTCCAATGAATGAATATTGTTATGTTCACTTTACTTCTTCATTCTTTCGACTCATTCTTGCTAAACCTTTTCTTCAGCTCTTTCATCTTCTTGTTGCTTTTTGATTTGACTTTGGATCCGAGTGCTTTAATCTTCTGTCTAGTACCTCTGGTTTCTACTTCACCTGATTTGCTAGAAACCTCATCGTCACCGTCGTCAACAACATCATCATTGCTCGTTGATGCAATATGTTTCATGATCACCTCACGCGTCAACTCTAAGTCATCTTCCGGAGATCTTGCAGGTTTGCCATATAGTTCAGTGTTAGTTTTAGCTGATGACACTGAAAGTTTGGATATTCTAGTTGGAGGAGCGAATGCTAATATGAATATGGGAGATAATACAAGTAGCAACGCGAAGATTGTATAATATAGCGATGACTTCATCTTATTCTATTAAGTAACTGTGAAAATAATATATTATTGTTGTTGCAATTGTCTCAAACGTAAGCGGTGACGTTTATAGAAAGGTATGTATAGTGTGGTGTAATGTGTCGAGTGGAAGATGCAAAATAAATATTTGTGTTTGTAGTATCCTTTTACTGACAACGCCGCTGGTATATTATTAAATATCGATCACAAATGGAGTTGGGAGGTATGTTTCTGCTGTTAATAAGCTATATTGCTCAACAGAGGTTGGATCTAGCAGAGAATATTGTATTGTAAGAGAGGAGAAAAGGGGGAGAATGAGAACGTCAAAACTTCTTGAGAGCGGTATCCGTGGTACGGGTATCCTACTGCAATTTAGTATTAGTGACAGGCTCGGCTAGGCATAAGGTGTGAGAAGTGCTTGCCTTGTAGCTTGGATAGTTCTAGTTAAGTGTGTGTAGAGCTATTGTAGTGCTACCTGTTTTGTTCTCTAGCTGGTAATATGAAAACCTTTACATTTAGTACTATGAAAACCTCCTTACTCTCTTTCACTCGGCGTCATATTCACACAAGTTCTAAACTCTAGATGAGCAAGAATGGAATCCCAAGAGCATATAACAACCCAAAGCAAACCGTTGTAGAAGTCAACAAGAAGAACATCTCCTTGTCAGGATCAAAGAATCGTGGATTAGGATCGCCGACCAAATCATAATATGCCTCACGTGAGATTGTTGCTTGTAGATACTTGTCATCCTGAGCACTCATGATACGCCTTTGTCTCAAAAATGTTGGTCTGGCATCTTCTTCTTCTTCCTCCTCCTCCTCTTTTTCTTCTTCAATATCACTATGCACTTCTACTTTATCCATGTCATTTGACCAACCACACTTCTTTGCATTTGTAATCCAATTCTTAGCTTCTTCAGACTCAATCTCCAAACTAGCAATCCAATTGAGCATATCCTTGGCATATGGATTGTCAAGGGCAGAAGTGACACTAGGACAGGCATACGAAAATCCAGTCGCAACTAAATGAGCATCTCGTTCCTCTTGTAACTGTCGGCTTGGTAGATTCTGCAAAACCGAGTCTGTGATTTCACTTCCGAGATACAAATATGTTGATACGAAGCTATCAACACATTTGTAGCAGATGAAGAAGCTGAACAAATCGAGTACATATTTGATCTTTGGACCCCACTTCTTTTTGTTACTTTGTCGAGCCTCTCTTCCTTCTACTGCCATGTTGTCAGTGTTGCTGTCATTATTCTTCTCGTACTTGTTTGAAAGTGCACCCTCATGGAAATAGTCCATCAATTTTGTATCAAAACATTTCATATACCACTTATTACGTACTTGAAATGCAACTCTCTTTTGGTACATTCGATTTTCATTCCAATCAAAGATTACCCCCGTCAGCCTGGCGGCTACCAAACTAAAGAATAATACAATTGCATAAAATACAAGTTCATGATTAGTCGAATCAAACCAGTTCGTGTGGGCATCCCAACTGGTAAAGAAGATAATAGTAACATCACATAATTTTGTCAAGCTTTTGGAAATGATGGCGTAGACTGTTACATATAGAAGACAATGTATAATGAGAGAGAATGCACCGGGAAGAGTATGGTAGCATTCATCGACAAGGATTGATTTGATTCTTTGGAGTGCAGTTGGAGATGATGATGTTTCGGATGCAGCTTCCTTTCCTAGCAATTTACTATTGACCATCTCTTCCTGTTCTTGAACTAAAGATGAATATAAACTGCCCTCCTTGCCACGAAGTAGTTTTGATAATAATCTTTGACGTGAACTAATCTCATTTTGTAATTCTTGTAATTGACTTGTTTCATTATTGTCAACGGGTGTTGGAAGATCAGTTGCCTCAGAACCTTCTGAACTACTACTGCTGCTGCTACTACTGGATGATTCAGATGACGATACTGATACCTCGTCATCATTATTAGCAGCGTCCAACTGATCCTTTTGTACATTTACCCCCTCATTATTTGTACTACCAACCTTGATGGGAGACAATTCATTACCAATCATGGTACTTTTATTAATCCCTTCACCCTCTTCTTCTTCCTCACCAACATTATCTACACCATCATCTCTACTAGATTCTAATGATATCTCTGCATGTAAAAACGATAATTGCTCAAGATTATTAACTGCACCACCATTAACTGCTGTAGAAGATGGCGTTGTGGCGGTGGATGGATTAGTAATGGATGAATATTGTGTCATACAATCTATACCATTTACGGTGGTAACAGTTTGACGTTTTCCAGACGATAAAGCAGCTTCAGGTGTAGTAGTAGACTTTGATTGTGGTGATGGTTCACGTGGTGAATCAAGCTCGGGAAGTGCAACAGATTTACTCGCATGTAACGACTCTTCACTTGTTTTATTACCACTAACACCATTACCAATATTTTCATCTTCCTCTTTTGAATTAGTAGTAACTTCTCCAGGTGTTAGTATATGACCAAAACCTAAACCATCGTCAGAATTGCCTCCAAATGAGTTATCTGTTTGTGACATTGTGGAAATTGGTTTTAGCCGAGGACGTACTTTCTTTTTCTTTTTATCATCCATTGCCGACATATTTAAATAAGTAATTTTGATTTATCCTTCTACTATTGTCTTATATTATATCAATAACAACACCGCTATTTATTAACAAAGGCAACACACACAACAAAAAAACGATATTTGATTGCGAGAGTCCAAATTATGTTGAGAGCAGTACGACTCGTACTTTATGAAAGGCATTCTTTTTGCCCACATGATACTTTATAGGCAAGGATATTGCTTCAACCTTGGCAGGCATTTATTTGACTAACTTATCTTTTGCAACTATTAGACGATAGATATCAACCATGAAGAGTGCCATCTTAGCATCCATCGTTGCCTCAACGGCAGCATTTGCACCATCATCTCAAACATCTAGCCGATCGGTTACATCCATTAGTGAATCGAAAGCAGACCTCGAATCATTAGCCCAAAAGGCCAACCCTACAGTGAAATTCTATGATCCATTAAGCTTAGCTGATCAAAACTTTTGGGATAGGGGCAACGAGGCCACTATTGGATGGTTACGTCAATCAGAAATTAAGCATGGACGTATTGCCATGTTTGCATTCGTGGGATACATTACTCAAAGTAACTTCGTCTTCCCATGGCCACAAACATTGGCTGGAGATGCTCATCCATCGATTGATCTAAGTCCTGAGGCACAGTGGGATGCTATTCCCGAGGCTGCCAAGTGGCAAATCTTTGGTGTTATTGCCATGTTGGAGTTATGGGATGAATGTGGTGGCGGAGGAACGGTTCCCCATTACACAAATGGCCGCAAACCTGGACAGTATCCTCCTTTCCAATTGTTTAGGGATAATGTTCACTTTGTTCTTGGTAAGTAGAGATTGTGTATCTTGTGTTACACAAACATATATGAACTATCATTTCTAATATATACATTCCTTATTCTTTTTATTATAGATTTATATGATCCATTTGGCTTCAGCAAGAACAAGTCAGAGGAGAAGAAAGAGCGAGGATTAGTCGCAGAACTTAACAATGGACGTCTTGCTCAGCTTGGTATCTTTGGATTCTTATGTGCTGATAAGATCCCAGGATCTGTCCCTGCGTTGAATGATATTGCTATCCCTTATGCTGGCGACCCAATGATCCCATTCGAAGGACAATTTTCATACTTCCATTAAACTGCTAACCTTTTGCACATATGATGTGTCTACTGTATGTACTATATTGCTCTGAGGCTTTTCCGGCAGTCTCTGAGCACAAACAATGCCTTTTGATCCATATTACTTTGAGGATCAAAACTTTCCAGATAACACTCTCTGATGGCCAGTCGCTTGTATCAAATCAACAATTAGAGATACTTTGTGATGATGATTGTTACAAATTGAATTATAATTTCATGTGATAATAGTTTAGCATAGCTTTACCTTAAGATAGGAACTGGTGATCTATGCAAACATGTAAGCCAAGTGTTTATTGAAATAGTCCCATCTTATCATCACCTTTCTCCTTCACCTCAAAACTGTATGATCGCCAAATCATATCACTCCTCGAATCCCAATAAAATCTTGCCAATATCACAACTCGGCGCTACCACCTCATTTGATGCCTATCCTACTATCTCAAATATTATAATAATATCTGTCTAAATATATATTGAAACTTGCAGACATATTGTTGATATCAAAACACACATTAAACATCAAACATCAATCATTGCAATTAAGGTACATCAAACATCACCCAGCCATCAAGGTATTAAATCATCATGTCTAACATCAAATCATGGGCCGATCATTGCTCCTCCGATGAGGAATCAGATGATAGTGATCGTATAGCACCTCCACCATCTGGTTTACCCGGTTCAACCTCCTATCATGATTTAGCCCCAGATAGCGATGAAGAAGATGATTATATTATACCACCAAGACAATTTGATATACCAACTGAACCACCATTTACTGCCTTCCTTGGTAATTTACATAATGAATTACGTACGAATAATGATTTGGGACGTGAATTGGATATATTATTAAACCGTCGAAGATTAGAGGCAATTAATGCCACTAATGGACAAGTTTTGGGTATTGTTCGTATTACCTCGGCAAGATTAATGATTGATAAGACTACTAATACTAGTAGGGGATATGGTTATTGTGAATTTGACACTCCCGAGGAGGTATGTAATTACTATGTTATGTTATGGACATATCATATGCTCATTTAATTTGCAATTTTGTTCATATCGTATGTATCTTTAATGCTAACTTATTTTGGCTGCTGTTCTTTCTAA
>Ga0214480_100054_pt1 | contig 42382 bp, 28 predicted proteins | sample M1_20Mar14CPVII9_3_FD_165042 | JGI IMG/M metagenome (GOLD analysis project Ga0214480, IMG submission 165042) | Marine eukaryotic communities from Monterey Bay, California, United States - M1_20Mar14CPVII9sort6BwellE17 | ecosystem: Environmental > Aquatic > Marine > Unclassified | place: USA... | reverse complement strand
GTCGGGCAGCTTGTTCGATTTTGAAAATCTGACCCAATTATCTGAGGCATGAGAACCGCCAACAAGTGGCCACAAAAGTGTGATGGAGGGCCCTAGAATGGTGCTGATAGTGTCCATTGGCCTTTTATACACATATACATAAAGGAATTACCAATATATAAGAAGGAGAGTGGCTGTATATCTCCAGGTTTTGGTGATACATCGTCGGGCAGCTTGTTCGATTTTGAAAATCTGACCCAATTATCTGAGGCATGAGAACCGCCAACAAGTGGCCACAAAAGTGTGATGGAGGGCCCTACAATGGTGCTGATAGTGTCCATTGGCCTTTTATATACATATACATAAAGGAATTACCAATATATAAGAAGGAGAATGGCTGTATATCTCCAGGTTTTGGTGATACATTGTCGGGCAGCTTGTTTCGATTTTGAAAATCTGACCCAATTATCTGAGGCATGAGAACCGCCAACAAGTGGCCACAAAAGTGTGATGGAGGGCCCTACAATGGTGCTGATAGTGTCCATTGGCCTTTTATATACATATACATAAAGGAATTACCAATATATAAGAAGGAGAGTGGCTGTATATCTCCAGGTTTTGGTGATACATTGTCGGGCAGCTTGTTCGATTTTGAAAATCTGACCCAATTATCTGAGGCATGAGAACCGCCAACAAGTGGCCACAAAAGTGTGATGGAGGGCCCTAGAATGGTGCTGATAGTGTCCATTGGCCTTTTATACACATATACATAAAGGAATTACCAATATATAAGAAGGAGAGTGGCTGTATATCTCCAGGTTTAGGTGATACATTGTCGGGCAGCTTGTTTGATTTTGAAAATCTGACCCAATCTGTGTTGATGATACAAGATTGGTTGATTTACATAATGGTTTGATTTCAGAATCAAAGTTGTTTGGCATTGTATGGGTGTACAACAAGTTACATGGGGGCAGACTTCTTGCGCCTAGCCTCAGATCCGATTTCTGACACGACTTTCAGGCAATGTTTGGCCATCAAGTGGCACCTCAGACATGTAGGCCTGCTAGAATAGTAGTTTATTGGCATTGTATAAGTGTATAACAAGGTGACGAACACAGCTCTTCTGAAGCCACTTAACAATATGTGCTATTTGGCATGATCATTCTTCTTTGGATACCTCGCGTACATAGGTTCAGATAGATTTTGAGATCTGCAAGTTTGTGTATTTTACCGGTACTGAACATATGTAATTTGGTATTACCTATTATGTCGGTGCTACTCGGATGATATGAGTAATGTTACAGACTCTAATACTTTCTTTGGCAAGTAATTAGCATATTAGTCGGCCAATTATATAAGGAAGACATATATCATTCATTATAAATACTGCGTACATACAGATTGCAATAACTGTCCAATTCATTAGACTACAGTTGCAGCAAGGACATCACGTTGCAGAGGTCTAAGTACATCAATAGTACATATCATATATTCTTTTAGACAATGTCAAGTTATTACAATCCATCTAAACGATTGTCAGAATATGCTGCTGCACTACTATCTCCGTATATAAAATTGGAGAATGAAGAAGATGGTTCATCCGATTCAGTACCGCCTAATACAAATCAACAGAATCAGAATCATACAAGTTCTACACCTTCATCTCTATCAGTTGGATTATGGTCAGGTAATGTAGAATTAAACAATGTTGAATTACGTCCAGAGGCATTTGAACAATTCCTTAACCAGAGCAGTAATGATTTTGATAATAATGATGATACAAATCAGATTAGATGGAAAGTTATTCATGGTAGTATAGATTCTGTTAAGATTCAAATACCATGGACTAGTTTATTAGTCGGATCTGCACATTCATCTTCTAAATGTTCAAAGAGTAGTAAGGGTGATAGTGAAAGTGTTAAAGAGAGTAAGAAACGCCCAAAAGACAGCAACAATCAGGAAGTAGATGGTGAAGAAGAAGAAGAAGGTTGTACAACTGTTCAGATTAAAGGGGTTAAATTACAATTGGGATATGAAGTTATTAATAATCAGCATCAACAGAATATGCAAAAGAATGAATCTGCGGGATGTGAGCAACAGGTTGAGAGCTATATTATACAAGATAAGATACGAGAAGAGAAGAACCGTATCCTTCAAACAGCAGAGAAGAGATTGCTGGCTGGATTAGATCCATTTCCGCCCTCTTTGATGGAAGGGTTGCAATCCATCATGACATCATCGATGCAATCTGCGCTGTTACATCCAAAAAATGATGACGGTGGTAGTGTTATCACATCCAACACCCAAGACTCTACTTCAGCCATTAAATCGTATCGTTCTAGAATGGAGAATTATCTATCATCCACTATCAAGTCACTCCTTTGGAAAGTTTTTGATTCTCTTTCATTTTCTGTAGCAGAAGTTCAAGTATCTGTTGCGGGGTATAGTCATTATGATAAAGATTTCGCATCCATCTTGAGAAGAAGAAGAAGAAAAGAAATGGAAGGTAAATCTCCCGAGAAACAACAACAGAAAGTGAAAGAAGATCAGCAACCAAGCAATAGTAGACAAAAGAAAAATGTACGCAGACGAGATCATCGGAATATAACAGCTGCAAGATCACGTCATCTTCTATATAGACATTCATCATCCTTCCATCGGATGAGTACTGACTCAACAATAGAAAACTACAAGGAAGTCGAGGAAAATGTCCGGCAACAAAGTGAAAGAGGAAGTATTAATGAAGATCCCTCTATTTGGTCACGAGAAGGTCAAGTAGAACTGGGTATTACAATTGATAGATTTGACTTCAAACCTGGACCATTGTCCACTACTGATGATAATGATGATGACAAAGATTCGACTACGGACTCTATTGCATTAAAACTAATCCAGTTTAAAGGATTGGGTGTATTTCTGAGAAGGAAGTGTCCAATGATATCAAGAGATGGCGGAGCATGGGATGAATACTGTGATGTATCATCTGCCGATGGAGATCATACTGGGAAGACTTTGATCTGGAATGACAGGAAAGATGATGATTATATTATACTGCCAACTTATATCGAGGGATCTTATAAGGTTTACCGCGACATATCTGGATCAGCAACTACTGACTCCACATTATCAAAGCAGAAGATGGAAACAGATGTTCAGTCAATTGGGATAGTAAGTAATTCGAAAGATACTGTAACCACTAGAAGAAGAGGGAAGCGCGAGAAAAGGAAGAAGGTTCCTAGTTCTGATACAAAAGATGTGGGCCCAGTAGCACAGACTGCAACAAAGCAACACAATAACCTCTCCAACACCACCCCTTCTACTGCAACTCTAACCACAGACAAAGGAACCCGTCGTTTTGGGGATAATAATACTTTCACTCCACCTCATCGGTTTGAGTTAAGCCTGGAAATGGGACATGTCCGCAGTAGTGTATCACCCCGTCAGCTCTTCCTAATGCATTCAGTCGCTTCCTCCATTGAACGTGTGAGACGTGGGCGGCCTCCAACTACTATTCGAGATGCTTCTGCTTACGATAAAAAAGAGCACGAGCGCATGGTTGAGGAGGGGACATCTGTGAAACAGTCCGTTATAGATTGGGAGGAACGTATATATCGTGAGATACCAGCCTTACGATCGAAATGCATTAGACGTGGTCCTGTTAAAACTCTTCCTGGCGTGATATCTTCCTGGTGGCGATATGCATGTCTGAACATAGTGAATGAAATACAAGATAGGAAGGCATTACTGAGCAAATGTATTGGAGATACTAAGCAGAGTGGCAGAAAAGGAAACATCTTATCGAGGATAGATGCTCAACGAGCGTGGGATTGGGAAAAGCAGAGTAGTATTCGAAGAGAATTCATTGATCTGTATTTGTTGTCTCGTCAATCGTTGGAAGAAGGACAGACACTCACCACAATACCTGCCGCAGATAAAGCAGCTGTTACAGCAGCTACCTTTCGCTTAGAACAAATGGAAGACGAGTTAAGACCGGAGCGAATACTCCTGCTAAAACATGTTGCACGAGTGGCATCAATTCGTCTTGAAAATGGCGAAACTTCTCCAGCTGATAGGTATTACACCTTTACTCAAACAACAGATAGACGCCAAACGATGGATTCGTCAGGCGATGGCAACACATTACGCATGTCGTCCCAAGAGTTTGAGGGCTCTTCCTCGCCCAGTGCTATTGGACCTACTACTATAGTTGCTACAAGAAAGCTTGATGAGGAGCGTCCGATACAAAAGAATAAGTCTTTATCAAGTGGATCCATTCAAAAGGATAACCAAAGTGTATTGTCGTTCTCTGCTCAACTAATTCTATCTGGGTTTTCCCTTGCTGTATCCGATTTCTCTTGTACAGAAGTGACATCCGATTCAGAATTTGAAGTCGACTACCGCGCTGATGATGTTAGTGTCCTCACTGGATATTCAGATGAAGACGAGTACAAGCCTCTTAAAAAAGAGCTTGGGATGAAGGAGTATTTCGATCCCTCTTGTCGATTTTGGTCTACAATGAGGCATGGGATTCGGTGCGAGGTACCGCTATTGCTATTACATATAGTAGATATATCGATAGCAGTAAAGGATATGAATAAGAAGTTTTCGGTAGGGGGCATCTCTTTGCAGTCAAGTTTAGGATTGGGACAACAGAATCGTTTCTGTTTGGGTCATATACCATCAATTACGAATGATTCAATCGACGGAGCCGCATCAACAAAGGATTCTGTGGAAGAGAGTGATACTGGTGATGTGGCAAATGATGGGCCTAACCAACCCATAGGTATCTCAGGTTGCTTGAGCAATGGCTGTTCAGCTGTAAAGGTAGGCTCTGTAGAGATCATTATTGATTGGGATTGGCTTGAGAAACTGTTCAAGTTTGCTTCAGCAAATAAGGATATCAAACCATCCAAGTCCACAGTGCCACTGCAATCAGAAGATCTTCTGAGAAAAGCAATGTCAGAGAACAGCTCCCAAACAATTATTTCGACCACCTTGGAATGTGATAGACTTTCCTTGACTATTCCAGTACAGCGAAGTAAGAACGGGAATAAGTTTCTTGTGACAACAATCAATCATATGATCATCAAGGCTGGGAACCTCCTTGGCAATACTCCAATTGGCTTAGAGTCCAACATTGCCTTGCTCCCCAGTCAAGATTTGGTAAGTATTTCCAACTTTAGCATTATTAGCATCTTATTCAGTATTGTGCTAATTAAAAGTCTTTTCTTCCTTTCATAGCTCATTGAATGTCGAGAATTAGATCCAGTGATAATGATGGAAGACAATAATAATAACATCAACATGGGAACAATCACTCGTTTATTGCGATGTCCAATAAATGTTCAATTACAGTACTCGTCAGGGGTAGGACAGCATTCATCAGCAGCACAGCAACCACGATGCAGATCATTTGAATTAGAATCATCAGTTGTAGATATCTTGGTATCTGAAATTAGATTGAATACACTGGTAGAGATGATTGATACAGTGTCTGCTGCGTTTGTTGTCAAAGCTTCTGACAATCCCGGCTCAAAGGAGCCGTCGAAGCCATTCATACCAACACTTGCTGAATACATATTGATGGAGGCCAAACTATCAATTCAATCTCTAAGTGTTCACATCGTACAAGACGAAAGCGACGTACACCCTGCTGCTGACAACAACTTGTCACTTGTTAGACAGAAACTCGAAGACAACATCTCATCTTATATTTCTCAGCTATCATGCTTAGATTTCGACTACCCCAATGAGAATACAACTGCGTGTATTTCAAGGTTGATTATGGAACGATGCTGTGCTCTTGGAATATCAGAGGGCGATGCAAAACAATGTCTCGATACTGCCAAATCATATTATAGAAAGGAGGCTAGTAATGTATTTCCTTCTTCGAATCGTGGTAGAAATAGAAGAATCAAAGATCAATCAGGAATACTAGACCCAGAAGGTCTATCTACAGCGTTGGATCAAATTGTAGACAACGTTACTCGCAAGACAATATCAGAATTCGATCATATTCTGTTGCGATTAGAGTCGAACAATTCAAAGCAGCACGATCTTTCTATCAACATTGGTTCGTTGATGATTTCAAAGTCTTTACTTTACTACCGGAGTACGCTGCAGATCAATGCTAGATCTATCACAATATCAAATGATCAAATGATGCTTTTAATTATTCAACCTCCTTATAACACTGCAGTACGACAAACAAGTCAATCAGAGGAGAAGAAAGAGTCAAATGAAGCAAATGATACAGCACTGGAAATATCATTACATGACCGTAGTGCTGTCAAGGATCATCAAGGTAGTTGCCAAGAAGTTTATGTAGAGGCAGGGTGTGTAGCATCAACATTCTCCCCAGAAGCATACTTGGAGGCTATGGAACTCTGTAAAGCTATCATGCAAGTATGTTCCTCCGGTAAATCCAGTAGTACAAAGGAAGTAGAATCAGCAATCCCCCCGCAAAGACAAGTCAAAGATACTATTGTCAATGGCAATATATCCTCTTTTGGAATAGTGCTTACAGACAAGAATCTACCATTTATCGAATGCAAGTTTACGGACGTAGATTTTTCCACCAATGTTCAGGCAACAACAAAGACTGAATTACAAGCTGGCAATGTCTGCATCGAATGTGTTTATCAATCAACATATCCTAACATTATTTCCACTTATCCTTTTACACCTACAATTGGAGAGGTGTTTGATAATCGCTCGGCATTCTCCGTTCAATATGCGACAGCACAAGATTGTGGCTCAAGTGAGGTTGTAATCGGCTTAGACGGAGTACGAGTTGTATTGCTTCGTCAAATTCTTAATGAGATTATTCAATATACCTGTTCTCCCAAGTATGGTATTGGTCTTTTCCTTCATCGTTTGAAATCAGAGCAGGAGGCATCATCTACTTCCGATATTAACCAGGACCCTCTCAAGTTTCAAGTATCAATCAACAACTCATCAGTTATTCTCCCCAGGAATAGCAATAGCATTGATATGATCGGTATAGAAGTTGATGAAATGTCTTTAACACGCTCGCGTGTTGCCAAGACTTGGTCTACTGATGATTATTCATTTTCAGACAATAGTAATACCTCACAGTCATCTCAACGAAGGAACACATCAGAGGAAGATTCGTTTTACGACTGTGTCGATGATGCAGCTAATGTGGCAACGATACCAAGATTTTCAGTGCTACTGAAGCGTGCCCATATCTTTACTTCCCTCAATAAGAGACATCACACGTTGGAACAAGTTTATATGCCAGAATTCAATACCAATGTACACCATACTGGGAGACTAGAGCACAACAAACCCTCTTTTCTTCCATTTGGTAAAGTAGACAAACATATGTCGAAGGATATCAAGTCAAGAGTTTGGGAGAGAGTAACCACATCACATCTTAATTTGGGAATCAAGGTGGACTATGCACCAACTCTCCGTCTATTTATCGAAGACACAGCTAATGATGGCAACTCACGAGGTATTTCTCTTGATATGAGAATGTCACAATTCTATTTGATCATGTCAATCTGGTTTGCAAATATGAAAGAACTGCCTATAGTCTTCCCATATGGAGTTGACCTTATTAAGGAAACATCAACTGACCCCGATCCTCCTGACGATTGGCCCGAGTATGGCAGTAGTGAGTTTGTACAGAGACTTAAAGGCAATAGTAATACAAAGACTACCTTTGAGATGGGTATTTGCATCAAGAAGTTGATGATTACATGCTCGTTCGACGAATCAGGTTACTTTAAAAGGATACCCCCAAGTATGTCAACGATGATGGAAGACATTCAAGAAGCAGCCAACTATATCTCGTTATCATTGGGTGAAGCTATTTGCAGTATTAAGCTTGACGAGGATACTCTTCAAAGTATTGGAATCGGTGCTACTTCAATAGACATTCATGATGGACGACAGACTAATGAGGGAAGTGTTCTCCAAGAAATATGTGTCTCTAATAACAACAACAAGGCATCATTTGTAGATCTTACTTGGGGTCTTGATTGTGGACGTCATACCTTGATACGTGGGATACCATTGCCCTTCCAGGTTACAATATATTTGACACCTGATCAACATTGTCTCATCAATTTGGGAATGGATATGGCCGAAGCATCCCTCGTGAACTTGACCCCTATATGGATACTACTTGATTACTTTGGCCTATATTTCAAAGAACCAGAGTATGGACATCCAGCATTTGAAGCAGAAGAGATGTTCAAGAAAAGCATGGGTAAGAACATGCTGCATGTGAAGGAATGTGACAATGAATGTCTAGACATTGATTTCCGAATGTGGATGATCAAGCCTCATGTGATAGTCCCATCTGAAGATGACCTATGCCTCATGGTAGAGACAGCAGGCTTCTATTATTGCTACAAATCCTTTGGAATCAATTATTCATCACAAGATATATTGGCAAAGGATCTTGGGATTGTTGTTTTAAAAGAGTATATGGAGCCCTCAATAAGCCGTGGGTTACGTCAAGTCTCTGGGTCTCTTTTAAGCAATGACTGTGGAGCCAAGACATTGGTAGATGGCTTATCTTTCAGTGTTCGCTATGATTACAACTCGTCGACAAATTACACCAAGTTTGCATTGAAAGTATCATTGACTCATCAACATTTTGATCGTCGCTCAATGGACGGCATCGAGTGTTCAAGTATTGAAGCCAGCCCGTTTATAGTTCCTCCTCCGGTAGTATGTAAGCCATTCGTCACTCCATTACGAACTATGGGTCATAATGAGACAAGCATTTACTTTCATCTTGATTATTTGAAACTGGCATTAAAGCTTCTTACTGACTTTGTTGGTCCAAGTAAAGAAGATGACTCAGATGTTGATAAGTCCTCAGAATCTATTTTCAGTGTAACAATGAATATTGAGAAAATAAAGCTTGTGATATCAGATCCTATCATGGGCATGCATCGACCAATTTTATCAATATGTTTCCCTTCCTTATTACTAACAGCATCACAACTTAAGGACATTCAGCACACCCCAAAAAGCAAGTTTGAGAAGCTGACGGGTAGTAAAGACATTTCTTTTAATGCAAAAGACTTGCAAGCAAGCATGGAGGTACGGCAATTAGTTTGCAATCTGTATTTGTGTTTGTTGCATTAATAAATGTCTCATATGTTTGTGTTTATTTCTTTAGGCGACGGTATTTGTCGACTACTTCAAGTTAGGGCTGACAAGGAACTGGGAACCCTTAATTGAACCCTTCAAATGTTTGATACTTTACGAGAAGAGTGAATCTCGAGGTCAAGGTATCACGTTTAATGCTGACTGCCCCTTGCATTTTAATATCACGAGTGATTTGATTGAGACAATGGATGATGCTCTCAAAACGTTTGACCTGTTTTTCAAGTCAGGCAGTTTAGATGACAAGTTGACTCCAGTACTAACTAAACGGCTTAGCTCTGATCCTGGTGTTGTGAAAACGATGGTAGCTGATACACGAGGAGGTCACAATCTTACTGTTATTCACAGCCCTGCTGATGAAGTAGATGACAGTGAAAGAACTGCATTCTCCTTGAAGAATACTACTGGCGAACAAGTGAGGATTCATACACACTCTGCCATTGAATCCAACATTGCCAAAAGCCAGACAACAATCATGTATCTTGATCATTTGCAGCTCATGCCATTGAGTTTCCCAGCCACCGAGACTGTGATAAAAGATTTGCAAGCAGTTGAAGTGCTATGCAAGGGAGATCTGAATAAAAGTTTATCTCTGCATCATAGTCAACTCGACATTGCAACTAGTCATGATATCGATTTACAAATACCAGGCTTTCATTGGGTGCGCAATATATCCTTTGACCTAACGGGGAAACACTTTGTTCAACTTATTCCTCGCTCGTTATCCATCCAAAACAAAATAAATGAAGATTGGAGGATGAAGAATGCATTACAAATGTTGACTGAGGTTAACTCGATGAATGGCGGAAGAAGGCTTACAATTACATCACCGTTTGAAGTTGTCAACAAGACAAATCATCCAATCTTTCTAGGTAAGCTTCTTGCAGTTTGCATTAAATCAATGTATATCATTTCATTTCACACAACTCACCTCACACACTCACTATTCAAAACATAGCCACCAATCCCGATCCTCGCCACTCTCCAAGTTGCTCTACTAAGAACACTAAGGATTCTACCGACGAATCATCCGACCAGCAAGAAAGTATTGATCAAGGAGATAACTTTGCGATAGAGAAAATCAACCCCGACGAGACACATACTCTATCTTATCTATTACTTGAAAGCGCCCTACATATGACAGGAAATCATCTCGGTAGTTTATGGATAAGACCAGATCAATCGGTCTCAGATGACTTCAAAGATGCAGGGCTTGACCAATCCACCATTGGATATCCTTCTCGGCCATTGCAGCTTGCTAAAGGTGAGTGCTAGTCTCCTTCATTAATCATTTTAGATAATTATGTAAACTCACATCATTACTTTACATTTCATTTCATAGTCTTGCACGAGTCATCGGTAATATTCAAAGACTCCGGTGGTGATCCTGGCATAGCAAATCAAGTTGCTAGTGGTCATGAGATCTCTTGTCCAATCTTAGATCAAAGTAAAAGTCGATCAAAGAAACCATTCTGTTATGTGGTTGAGATTAAAAGGAGTCCCTTTGCTAGGGCATTCACTCAGAATGATACTCCAGGAGAGTCTGCACGCGATATAGGCGATACTGTCAGTATATCATCACCGACCAAGAAAGGATTGAAGACCGCGAAGAATATATTCACAAAGAATAATGCTCCCAAGGCTGAAATCCATTTACCATTACGGTACTCTTTAGTAATTCACCCCCCACTTGTGGTCGAAAATCTTTTACCTGAACGAGGTTTGTTTGAGCTGATGGATGCAAATAGTAGAAATGTGCTTTGGTGGGGAAACCTTGAACCTGGTGAAAGAGTCTCCGTGTTTACAGTTGGTTTGGATGCTCCTGTCCTCCTCCTTGTTAATCTAGGCTTCTGTCGAACTGCTGTTGGAGAGGGTGCACTGATTCATCACGGTGGTGGAGATGGGATCTTCAAAGCTGGATGGACCACACTTGGAAGTGCAATGAAGACATCAAAGGACAAAGTCAAGAAAACATTAGGGACCTTAACTGAGAGTAAAGACAATCGAGGCAAGGCGAAGCTGGGTATGATTCAGACTGGCACCATGAAACAAAATGCAGCAAATACTAATCGAAAGACCGGACAACTTGGCTTCAACACCGAGAATGATATCATCGAAAGTTCGGGTGGAGGTGTATCGAGGCGTGGGTATGATGGATATGGTGTTGAGGATATCGCAACCGAGATGAATGTTGTTGACAGTCTTGGCCAGCGGCTTACCTTGCTTATTGATAACACCCTTGGGAGTGGTGGACAGCGTCGTGTTTCACTCTACTCTCCCTTTTGGATTGTAAGTTTGTCTGCCTGCATTATACATACTTGTTAGGTGTATCATCTCTAACTCCTGATACCCCTCTTTGTCTCAGGTCAATACGACAGAGCATGCATTGCGATACAAGCAAGAGAAATCTCTATCATACGTTGCAGGCACCGTTTTGAGTGCAGAAAAGGATGGATCCAAACCTGTAGATGGAGGAGAGCGCAGTACAGTTGATGACGAAGAAGGTGGTGCATTTATTTCGGGGTCAAATTTACCGTTCGATTCAATGGACACGGTGTTTTCTGGAAAACCAGGCGCCTTGTCACAATTGAAAAGGAGTTTGAATGGCAACAAATCAAGGCCAGCATTATTGGCTGCCTTGATTAGTGAAGATCTTCCTCTTCGTGCTCTTTCAAAGCTTGCCTTCATGTTCAATTTTCAAGAGGAAGTTCTCTCATTAAGAGGATCTCCAAGACTATGTATTCAATTGGCTGACACAAGGAGTCACACTGGATCCCGATATACATCAGCTTGGTCCTCGGGGTTTGGGCTCGAGTCGATAGGGGTCACTCAAATCGTCGGGTAAGTGTATTTCTTGTATTGAATATGTTTCATCAGCTTAGTAATAATGTCTAACAAAATCAATACAACCTCTTGCGCATGTCGCAGCATGCACTGCAAGGATGGTCGAAAGCTTGAAGCTTCTGTGTCCATAAGCATTGCCCCAGGTCGGCTGTCTAAATACACAAAGATTGTCCGCATCTGTCCGAGATATATTATCGTTAATCAGCTTCATCGACCTATTAGATTGTGGCAAGACAATAGCGTTGAACATCCCAACCTGGCAATAGAGCATACTGAGTATTCGTCTAAACATTCCAGTGCGTCAGTAAAATGGATATTCTCTACCAGCTATCATGAGAGACGAACTGATATTATCAACCAGTATGAGCTATTGTTTGGCTCTCCCACCGTTATTGAAGAGAGTGATATGGACGATCAGACAACCGCCCATCGTGATGCTTGTTATATTGCAACGGTTCAACCATCGGATCTCGTTGCATTTCATTTACCAGACACAAGGTTGGAGCGATTGCTGAGAGTTGACTATGGACCATCTTGGTATTTATCTCCAAGCTTCAGTGCAGATGTTCCCGGTGAATATGTTTTGGCTATGAGTCAAGCAAGAGATTTACGGATGCTCCCACATGTGAGTTCTCGAGGAGCACCTTTCTACTCAGTCACATTTCCGCCCCCAAACCAGGAGGATACTGTTTGGGGTGGAGAGCTAGGTGTGTGGTTTGAGACAGAACCGTTCCGTAGAGAACGCACCCTGATTGTAAAAGGTATAAAAGAGGGATCGTATGCAAGTTATTACACAGACATTTTTGTGGGTGATCAATTAGTGATGATTGATTCAATACCTGTTGAGCAATTTACGTTTGACCAGGCAATGAAGTATCTTAAAAGTGAGTATTTGTACGTATCTTATGATGCATGCTTACCTTTGTACTTACTTCTAACATTCTTGAATGATTCATCCTCCAAAAACCAGCCCGTCTCACCGAGGCAAAAGAAGCTGCAGAGAAGTATCAATCACCAGGTCGACCCTTGCAGCTCAGGAGAGCCAAGTCTAAGAAACGAATACAAAAGCCAATTAATAATATGAGTGTATCAAATGATGTCACGCTTACATTCCTCACCCTTGGAGAGAGGTTGAGACGTTTACGTCGTGCTGCGGTGTCAAAGAAAGCTGTCAAAGGTCAACAGATTGACACAGACAACGTACTGGATAGTAATGAAGTACATCAGCAGCAGCAAGCAGTAGACGATCATAGTGACAAGCTTCTCATTGATCAGAAATTTCTATTCCAGTCGGTCTTCGTCTTCTTGCGTGCACCAGATCCTACAGATCCTCCTCACAGGATTATCAATAGAAGTTTGCATTGGAAGATATACTATAGACAAAGAGGTTGCGATGCTCATCCTTGGCAATGTTTATCCCCTGGAGAATCATCTTCTTACACCTGGGAAGAGCCCTTGAAGATTAAGAAGCTTTCTATTCGTGTAGGAGTTGGTGAGTGGATTGCAGATGAGCCCGGCAAATCAAATAATACAATAATGGGAGGAACAGCTATCGAAGGAAAGCCCAAGAGTAAGATCCCATTCTTTTCTTTTCAATTCATTGAGAATGAAGAACAGGGACATTTCGGAGCAGTTAAATCAGTCAAGCTCGAAGAGATAGGATACTTTGATAAACTCCCTTGTCCACCACGGCGCTACAAAGACTACGACCCAGATGGTGATAGGACGGAAAACTCTCTCTGTTGTCAGGTTGATACAGAAGGCGCTACTCGAGTACTTATCGTTTCTGACGAAATGAATAAAACACAAAGCATGAGCGACGAATCTTTGGTCCGGCATCATCTTGTAAATATTAGGAGAGAAATTGCAGTCGAGGAGAGCAGAAGAGCAAAGATTGATGCTTTAAATAGAACAGTCAAATTGTTGGCTAATAGTGGTGGTATTGCACCACCACTAACCACAGCTGATTCCCCAGGAGCTCCTCTCTCATCGATTGATGAAAGTCCGATGACAAACAAGCAGACAAACAGAGAGGCAATTATTGCAGGGAGCCTATGTCATCATAAACACGACCAGTCATCAGAATTACTCAGCCGCTTGTCAGATCCAGAAGCTATCGAGTCTGAGCTACAGCATTATATGGATTTTGACGATCTTTACATTGCAAGGCGAAACCAAGTGGTTATTGAAGTGATTGAAGCGACAGGGCTGAGGTCATCGGACTTGAATGGTCTTTCAAACCCCTATGTCAGCGTTGGTCTAGTCTGTTCGAATAAGAAGAGGCATATAGGCTCTTTTAAAAGCAAAGATAGAAGAAGTACATATTTCGTCGAGAAGACCCTGTCGCCTCAGTGGGTTCATCAGGCGTTTGTTTTTGACATTCCTGAGAAGGCTGCATCAGATCCAAAAGAAACTCGTCGCTACTCATTGCAATGTGTCATTAAGAGTACAGAAAGATTTGGTAAAGACAAATTTCTTGGCCAAGCTCATGTTCATCTGCGGACTCTAAAGAACCAGAAAGAGAACATCGGATGGTATCCACTCATGGGAAAACTCGGTCAAAGTGGATCGGATGGCTCAGGGAAAGATCAACTAGATAGAATTTGTGGTTCCATTCGATTACGCGTACAATGGATTCATGATACTACTGGGTTGTTAGAGTACTATATCCTATGTGCAGATAGACGACTTGAAACACTACGCAGATCAAAGGAAGGAATGAAACGTCAACTGAAGTCTTTGCAGGATGCCACTAAAGAGGAAGAAGAAAGGAAAGAGAGAAGTTCTATCATGGCGAGTGTCCCGGCCATGGCTGCACTATACAAGAAGAAAAGAGGCTCAATGGAAGCTGCTGAACGCGAGTCGTCTAAAGAGGAGAGGGTTAATCAGCCTACAAAAGTAATCAAACTCGGAGTTCTCGCTACAGAAAACAAGCTGAAGAAGACAATTAATAATGTACGAGCTGCACGATTTATGGCAAAGACAAAGAGATCAACATTAGCGTCTTCTGATGGTAGGAGAACAACAACATCGACGGCTTATTCTAGCATTTTGGATAGTATGCTAGATCTTGATTATAATATGGAAGATGATGGGTCATCTTCTGATGATATGTTCAAATCGACAGACTCATTGTTTGATAAGTCATCTGACTCAAGTGCATTAATGGAGGGGTACAAACACGTGCAATCAAACAAGTCATTCAAGGTCGAAGGCACAGTGCCAACTGCTCCTAGTTCCCCGTTCACTAACAACAACTCACTTCTCATACAAAGCCGTCCTGACATTGAAATTACTCAACTATCTGCACTACGATGGCAAAGCTGGACATACTACACTAACAATTCCAGGTCAATACCACCATTCTATCCATCTTGGAATATCTCACATGCCTTCATCAATGGCAATAAGACGAAACCTAAACGTAAACAGACGAACTCTTCATCTAAAATGAATACAATAGTGCAGGAAGAAGATAAATCAGATTTGACAGAGCTCTTGAAACTCCCTCCTGAAGCGCCAATTCTAATAAGAGAAAGAGAGTTCAATCAAGTAAGCCAACTCATATCATCAAGACGATCGTTCTCAAAAGCTGCAAGGCGTTCACTGGGCAGTGTTCTTAATCCTGGTGGAGTACTCACAATTCGTCCAATAACAGCATTAAATCTACCCGAATCTAATTCAATGTTTGTCAAGCTACGGTGAGTTTTATCATTCATTGGCCACATTGCTGTCTTAAGCTATGTTCAATTCTCAGTATCTTTCTCTCTATAATCCTTCAGTTACGGAAACAAGATTTGTCTAAGCGAAACGGTGTCTTCAGTCGTCTCTCCTGTGTGGAATGATGGAGATTTGTATTTAGCAAATAATGGGATGAGCAATTCTGTCAAAAGTAGACGACACATGATGTCAAGGCACTCGAGTGATGAGTCGGGAGTTAACGATTGGGATGATATTGCTGAGATAGTGAATCCGACTAGGGCTGTCGGTATTCGAGAAAATGATTTGGAGATCAAAGTATTGCCATTTGAAACAAGTAAGTCACTGAGAATTAGTGTCATCGGTGAATCACAGAGACTTCAATCAAAAGTAGAGCTGGGGGTTCTTAATATCCCGCTCGGCGCAGCCCTCGAATGTTGTGCGCAAAGCATGGAAGACTATGAAGAAGATCGAAATAGGGTCAACTCAAAGGGATTGCCACCAGCATATGTTCGATGGTTTCCATTACGATCGCCCTCCGATGCTATTCCAATCGAGGGTGATATGGGTAAGAACGTCCGACCCCTTGAATCTGAAAAGGTTACTGATGATAAGTTCGAAGAGTACTTTCAACCTTGCATCAAACTTGCACTGTAAGTCACTTGTGTCATTATATATATGATTACCACATATATCCGAGTAACTCTATTTTACTAACCAACAATGTAATTGTACACAGGATGTTTCGGCCAAACTCAGATTCGACACAAGATGGGGAATATGATGCTGCCGCAGGTTCAACTAGTGGTTCTAGTTCCGACCAATACCTATATGGCAGATTGGATCGAATTTCTGCCGCACTTATTGACTCCGCTCGCATTATTGAACTTCTATCCTTATCATCTCGTGATGTAGACGTACGAATATCAGTTTCAACGGCAAAGACTCGTTTGGCTGTCGCAGTGGGGAATGTTCAAGTAGATCAACAAAGCTTGGGCATGAATACAAAGGTTCCTGTTATATTATCTCCATCACCAGTGAAACATCCACAGCCATTAGTTCAATTCATGGCTTGGAAGGATAACTACCGGTCAAAAAGCGATATGGATTCGTATGAATATGTTGCAATCCAAGTTCAAGAAATGGATCTTAAAGTTGAAGAGTCATGGCTATATGATCTGTTCTCTTTCTACCTGGACGTTGTTAAGAAACGAGAAGCTAAAGCTACTAGTTTGCACCAAGACAATAATATTGACTTGGCAAGTGGTACATTTGAGACTGAAGTTGAAGAACACACCAGCACTTCAATTGAAAGGGCGAGCTCATTCTTAAATGAAAGCTTAAGTAAGAAGGTCAAGTTGAAGAAGATTTATGTAAGTACTATGGTTTGATTATGTTAAAGTGTAATTGAAAGTGTAATCTACACATCTCACAACTAATCTTCTCCTCAATTCCTTAGGTTCAAGAGTTACTTTTAGGCTCTTTCAAGGTCAATCTGAGCTACTTCAAATCTCAGAAAAATAGCAGGGTAGAATCATCTGCAGATATGGACTTTGATGACCAATTGGAATTGTTTTCAATGTACAATGTGCAGTCTGGTGAACAGAGTTCAGCAGCCGATGCTTATACACAATGGTCTGAAAACATGACTGGTGATATTGATGAAAGGTCACAGTATGGCAACATCAACATTATTGGGGCGGTGTTTCCATCGATAAGTGAGGCTCCAATCAGGTTTACAGAAAGAGTGATTAGTCATGTTTATGAGTCTGAAGGTGATATCTGGCGCTCACTGAAAAGTTTCTATTCTGCAGAGGCTCTCAGACAACTGTACAAAATTGTTGGGTCATTAGGTAAGTGTGTGTGTGTCATGAGTTATACATGTGAACGCATGAATTGCAACATTATTCTCATCGACACAACTTCTCTGATGTTTTGTATCTTGTAGATTTCGCTGGAAACCCTACCATGGTGTTAACATCATTTCGGACAGGCCTCAAAGACTTCATTCTACAACCAACGCGTGAATTGAAACACATTACTAAGAATCCATCACGAGTTGGTGTTGGAGTATTGAAGGGAACTCTGTCGCTGGTATCGAATAGTACCAGCGGTATCTTTGGATTTGCCTCGAGTTTGGGAGCTACTATAGGGCACACCGCCACAATGTTGACGCTAGACGAACACTACCAACGTCTTCACTCTGAGCAGAATGCAGCTCAACAAAGACATTATGATCGATGGAAGAAGAAAGGCTGTGGTCATGTAACACTAATGATCAGTAGACCTGTTCATGATATTGCATTTGGTTTACTGTCAGCATCAACAGGAATCGTAACAGAGCCATATCGCGGTGCGAAGAAAGAGGGCATCAAGGGATTTGCAAAAGGAACAGCGATTGGTGTTATTGGAGTTGTCGTCAAGCCCATTGTTGGTGTCTCGGATGCCTTTTCACATGTTATGGAGTCAGTTCATGACATTGCAAAGAGTGCTAATCTTTTGGATTCAAAAGTCAAGCCAGTAGAACGGTACCGTTTGCCATATGTTTTTGGATGCCGACGCATGCTGTTACCTTTTAATCAAGTCGATGCAAGGAGTGCGCAGCTCTTATTTGCACATCCGTTGGAGAAGAAAACAAAGAAGGGAGATGAAATTATCATTGCGTCAGAAGCTCTTCACCTTGGAAACGGAATAGAGCATTATATTGTAGTTACAACAATGAGAATAGCACTATTCAGGCTAAAGGTTGTTGATGGCCAAGGCTTTGTTACAGTCAATGTAGTATGGCAAGTTAGATTTGAAAAGGGGGCTAGGATAACAAGCAGCTTAGGTAGTAGAGGCCACAGTGGACACATCCTTTATGTCTCTCGTTACAGAAGTACTCAAAAACAAGAGTCCAACATCTCATCTCTACACGATACCAATAGAGAAGATAGTCGACATGGAGACTACTTCTTTGCTGAAGGCGATGCCAACCCTGACACGCCAAAGAGTTTCTATCCTTTGGGTGCAACATCTTCAGCTTTTAGATTGCGCTCGGCATGGCCATTTGCTGGCAATGAAGGGGATGATGTGATACGTTTCGCTGTGGAAGGGGATTTCAAACAACGATTGCAGCTGTCTAGAATTCACAATGCAATCGCATGTATGACTGGAGACTTTGATTCAATCATAACGGAAGTGAGACATAAAGATAAGGGAGAAGGGCTGACTTCGTTCGGGCCTTTAATCTTCGATCGACAACAAGATGCGCCCTTGGGAAATAATGTTGATCTCAGCTTTCTTTATGCATCACTTGAGCATACTGCATGGAGTTTCAATACTTCTCCAACTCCATCCAATCGAAACCTCTTGGATAGTATGTCGTGGCTAATGGAGTCAAGATCCCGTGGTATGTTGATCTCTTCTCAAGCAAACAACACAATGAAAGCAGAATCAGATGAATGTAGTATAAATACTCTTCCTAAAAGTGTTGTTTCAAATGAAAGTCATGGTGAGGATTCATTGGCGAATGAAAAGGAGGATAGCTTTGCGAATGAAAGTCCTCCTACGATTGAGGAGAATTCAATTTACACCGAAGTTGAAGTGGAACCACATGAAAGTCGTTCACTCCCAGTGATTGAAGAATCAGTACCAGCAAACATATCGCATAGTCACAACCAATATGGTATGCCAACACTTGTCCAATCTGTATCCTCAGATCAAGGACAGGATGAGTTGTCTACTGGATCTTGCTTAGATGGAAGACTACGACGTGTTGAGGTCTTGTTGGAGACTCTGGTATCTAATTCACCGACAAATATTCCGCCAGTGTCGTCTCAACAATCATCTACTCATATATCTCAATATGACATGACGACAACTGCTTCTCCATCACATATTGAGGATGAAGGACAGGAAGATATCACAACTCATAATAATGTGGACGCCGAAGTGGTCGAAGCATTGAAGAAGGAAATAGAAGATCTCAAGTTGCAGCTTGCAGCAAAGAAACACGACGAGACTCCAAAGCCAAGAGTTAGTTCTTTGAGTGTAGAAATACCACCCGAGGAGGAAGTAAATAGTCAGGAAATCAAACAACAAAAGAAGAAACTCAAAGGAAAAATAAAGAAGATATTCAAGGGGAAGCATTAGACAAGGATACCACTGACGCTTTCCTCGGTTGTTATAACTATTCATTATATTATAAATTAGTTTATTGATGAATTTGTATTGTATTATCCTCTATACAGTATAATCGTGCAGGCTTTGACCTGACGGATTTGTGAGAGACTAGACAGCCTCACGACAAGGCTCTAAATAAGTATATATAGAACTTCCACATGTAGGCACAGGAGCGCCGGTATCCTGAATTAATAGTAAAATTTGCTCACCATCTACCATATCGTACTGAGTTTGTTAAGCTTGTTGCTATTGCAATAGATACTTGATTATAAATATAGGTTTGTATATTGCATACATCATGTTTAAGGATATGTTTGATAAACAAGTCCTAGAGCTCAAGAAGCTTTGGGCAAACAAACGTCAATTAACATTCCAATTATTAAACTTGGCAATGATTGTCTTCTCAGCATTAATGATATGGAAGGGTTTGATGTTTATGACAAAGGTGAGTAATATGCATGCTGTTTATTTATAATATTTTATGTATGATACTCATATGTACTTATTTTATACTGATTTATTCTCCTCAACAAATATAAACATCAAACAATAATAAAATTACCAAAATTACCAGAGTGAATCACCAGTAGTAGTAGTACTCTCGGGATCAATGGAACCAGCCTTCCAACGTGGTGATATACTATTCCTAAATAATTCAGTTGAAAAAGTGTACGTCGGCGATGTTGTGGTATTCAAAATTAAAGATCGTGATATTCCAATTGTACATCGTATATTAAAGGTACATACCAAGCCTGATGGACATGTTGAATTATTAACAAAGGGTGATAATAATCGTGTAGATGATCGAGGATTGTATGCCCCGGGACAGTTATGGTTAGAGAGGGAGGATATATTAGGCAAGGCTGTGGGTACATTACGGTATGTTGGTATGGTAACTATTGCATTGAATGATTATCCAGTGTTGAAATATGTACTAGTGGGGATGATGGGATTGTTTGTTTTGACTTCTAAAGAGGGTTAAACATATGATATCCAGGGGACAAGGCGATATTGGAGCGAGAATATTATAGGGTGAATTCTACAAATTATAAGCTATACTTTTTTATCAACGTTCTACTGCAAAGTAATTCTCTGTGAACACATGCTTGACTTTCTTTTGCAAGTAGATCAATAGTTCATTAACATGGTAAGCAAACTCTCTCGATTTATCCGCATGTCTTAGTATATACAATTGATGGGGGCCGTCGGATTCAGAAGTTGGTGTAATCTTCGCGATGATGCTGGGTAGCTTGACAAAGAACCGTATCAAATGTTCGGCACCATAAATAGCACACGGACGTCGTTTATCTTTCTCACCTTGCCCTGAGGTTACTTCTGACACATCAGTATCAGTAGTAGTGTTTTCCCTCTCATTGATATACGTTGTATATTGTTCACGCTCTTCGTTATATAATAAATACAGCGGCAATACTAAATCCACCAAGGAAACAACATCATTGGCAAATTTCTTCCTTTGTTTCTTTCGTAGTTTGACTTCTGCCTTTGTTGAGCTGCTGATACTCTCTTCATCATCGTCGTCTTCTGAATCATTAGCCAACTCTTCCAAATCATCTTGCTTCTTATCCTTGATGTACTGCCCCATTATCTGTATCATATTCATTGTAGATGGCAATTTATGTAACATTGTTACACCCTCATATGATTTTGTCAGTGATGATGGATTGTCATCAGCGTGATAGTTTGGAGTAGGATATATAACTTTCGTTATCTTGTCACGGTCATCGATCAGCTTTGTTTTTAGTGTGAAGGGCAATGTGCATGCATCAGTGATTAGTTGCAAGTTCTTTTGATAAACAGTTTCTAAATCTTCCTCTTCTTCTTCATCAGATGATGATGATGACTCCTCATTGTTTATCTCGTCAATGGACCTCTTTTTAGACTTCATCTTCTTTCCTGGTGTATTCACTGCGGCACTACCACCACTCTTCTCAGCTAGCATCTTCTTCCTCCGTTCCCATCCTAACTTTGCAGCCTGTCTTCTAATTTCACTTGCATCCTTGGGTTTGTTATCAGCTCTCTCTTCAACCTCTTCATCTTCTGAACTTGACTCTTCTTCTTCCTCTTCGTCTTCTTTTCCACCACCAACACGCTGACGATTCTCAGGAGTATCTTGAAATATATTATCATTCTCACACATCCATTTATCATGTCTAACATTCCATCCATTGTAGTGTATTAAGTGACACCATACTTGTTCACCATCCGGCGGCGGTGATACATTGGAAGTGTTTATGTTTTTAGCATTATGACGCCCACCTCGTTTTTTACTCTCGGGTAATATCTTTCGAGTTATTGGATCTATATACTTGAGACTTGACTTTCGTATTATTGCTTCATATAAAGGTCTTTCATCGTTTGGAATAGAAGATGATGTATTTGCATCAGTGACCAATACCCTGTCGTTTACTTTGAACAGTGCAATATCAGTCATTATTGTTTTAATATTTCGGTGATATGTAGTATACTGTCTTTTTCTCTTTCAATCTTTATATCACTCTACCTATTTCTAAACGATTGATATATGGTCATAAGTTTGTTTGTCTTCTATTGTTATGCAGTGTGCATACCACATCAATTTACAATACTAATTTGTCGTGTAAGTTTATGTAGTTATATTATGTATTGTCTCAATATAAAGCCACGACAAATTGTAGTTATATTATGTATTGTCTCAATATAAAGCTACATCAAACCACACCTATGAAATATGATGAACTGCTGATTGCCGTGCTATTACCATCGCTCCTACTCCTAGGTACCGCCGTGATATCAATAAACAACACATACATACGAGCAATCACAACTTCAAACATAAAGGAATCTCATGGTGGTCTTGTGACAGCCAAAATTTTGCGTCAAGAAGATTACCTCAGTAAAGTGTTTGAGGTTATTGATGTGGTTATTTCTAGACTTCGTATACCAACAACATCACTAAGTCAGTTTTTAACTCCCAATCGACTGCTGTATTATCTTTGCAGTATATATATTATCCATTGATATATTGGGCTCTAAAACGGTATCCTTTAATAGTATAATATATTGTTTTGAGGTTTGTTGGTAGAATATTGTATTGATATAAGAATCATAGGCTATCATGACGGATAATAATCAATCTTCTAATGATAAGCAGCAGCAATCGGCGTCAGGTCAAACTGCTGCTGCACCACAAAAGTCAAAACAGCAGCAGTCATCAAAGGGCAATAATAAGCGTAGACAATACAAGAAGAAAACTGCAAAGAAAGCATTAAATAAAGGTAATACCGATGCAAGCAATGATGATAATGATAATGCAACTAAACTAGATTCCAAAATGATGGGTGATAGATCGAAGATAAAACGAGAGAATGGTATTGATAGACAGTATCCAAATAATAATAAAAATAATAATCATAAGAAGAATAAGAAGCAACAACAACAGAGTAGTGGTGGCGGTGCTGTATCAAATAGTAGTATCCCTACAGATGGAGTTAAGAATATTACTATTAACGATGATACTACACCTGCATTGTCTGCAAATGCCACTTCTTTTGTACCTGGTAATAGCAAAGCATCTGAATCTACTAAGCCATCACAACATACCAGTAATACAAAGAAAGGAGGCGGAAAGCAGGGTAATGATAGTAAGAAGAAGGGAGGTAATAAGAAGCAGAATATTAAGAAGAATCCTCAGGGTAGCAGTGTAGAAGATGTCAAAGATAGTGGTGAAAAGCAACATCGACAACATCAAGATACAGAACATAAAAACGAGAAGAACAAAGGGAAACAGAATCAGCAAACTACTAAAAACGACAAGAAGCATAAGAAGGGGAAGAAACAGCACGATCAACAGCAACAACAACAACAACAACATGATACTTTACCAAAAGTAAAGAAGGATACAAATAATAAAACCCAACCTTCTATACCGCCGAATCAACCACAAACAACAAACAGTCTAAGTTATGGCGCAGGTCAATCAATCAAAGTAGTACACATCGCTGAAAAGCCATCTATAGGACTTGCAATAGCAAAAGGACTAATTAGCAGCAATGATCATTTAGAATCACACGGTAGAAGTTTACCAATACATGAATTTACTACCTCCAAAACTAAATTCCCCAAGGCACCACACGCCAATAAAGTATTGCATCGTATAACATCGGTAGCAGGACATGTATATTCAGTTGACTTTACTAAAGAATACCAATCTTGGGATAGTGTCGATCCAGCGGAGTTATTCTATGCACCAATTGTTAAAAAACCAAATAAGGGATCGGTTGTGAAACATTTACAAGAATGTTGTAAGGTGAGATTTCTCGTTTGCTTATTTCATTGTTAGTACACAGACTCATATCTTGTGTTCAATCCAATTTAATGTTCCCAAAGGGTGTTGACTTTATTGTTTTGTGGATGGATTGCGATCGTGAGGGGGAGAATATTAACTTTGAAGTTCTTGATTGTTGCTTACATTTAATGGCTGGTGGTAGTGGTAGTTATGATCGTGTATACCGTGCACATTTTAGCGCGATCAACCCAAGTGATATTGTCAAGGCTTACAGTTCATTAGGCAAGCCGGACAGGAATCAATCTTTATCTGTCGATGCAAGGCAAGAGTTGGATTTGAAAGTTGGAGTGGCCTTTAGTAGATTTCAAACTCGATACTTTCAAGGAAGATACGGAGATTTAGATTCCGCTGTTCTATCTTATGGACCATGTCAAACACCTACACTTGGTTTTTGTGTAGCCAGGCATGTTGAGATGGAAACATTCAAGCCAGAGCCATATTGGGTTCTCGATCTTGGGATCATGAATAGAGGATCAATGTGTCGAGCAGTTTGGGATTCAGGAAGGTCTTTTAATAAGAACAAGGTTGATGCATTAGTTGCAAAGTGTAGAGATGCTTCTCCTCCGTCTGCGGCAAAAGTAGTATCGGTTGTTACCAAAGAGAAGAAACAAGGTAGACCGACACCACTGAATACAGTAGCCTTGCTCAAAGCTTGCTCGAAAGGATTGGGTATAGGTCCACATCAAGCTCTGAGTGTTGCTGAACGACTGTATCTAAGCGGATATTTATCATACCCCCGCACTGAATCAACAAAGTATCCAAAAAGCTTCGATATAGTTGGTACATTAAAGGATCAAACACAGGACAATAGATGGGGTAAATATGTTTCTGATCTGTTGAGTAGTGACGGAGTCAACGTCGGGAAGGGCGGAGTCGACATGGGAGATCATCCTCCAATTACACCATGTCGACATGCACGGGCAGGGGAATTAACGGGTGATATGCAACGTGTGTATGATCTAGTGACAAGACATTTCATTGCTAGTGTATCTCAAGATGCTGTCTGGACGTCTACAACTGTTCAACTTTCTATTGATATCCTCGAAGATAAGGGCAACTTCACCATTCGAGGCAAACAGCTTGCCTCGCCAGGCTTCCTTGCAATAATGATGCATCATAAATATGGAGACGATGATGGCCAGGGCGATGATGATGACAACGAGGAAGAAAAAGCTTTACCTGAATTTAACAAAGGAGACCAATATGGACTATTCTTTTCAGCTTCAAAGAAGGTAAGTAATATTAACAAATCACTTATATGTAATAGTTTGTTATATCTAATCAATTTTATCTTTGCAGTCCGATAAAGTCAATGTCACACCATCAAGTGGCAAGTTCTGTACATTGGATGTAAAGGAGCGCATGACAACACCTCCAACATATCTTACCGAGTCAGAGCTGATAAGCCGAATGGAGAAACATGGAATCGGTACCGACGCCAGTATCTCAACTCACATTGAAAACATACAAAAACGATACTACGTCGAACTAATTCCAGGCCGAAAGCTGAAACCTACAAGGCTTGGTCTCGTCCTTGCCCAGGAAAGTCTGCGTGTATGTTTTATGTGTGATGTATTGAAGTCTCGATGAGGTGGGACTTCTCTTGAGGATACCGGGAGGTATCTTTCACTCCTCTTCAACACTCAACATATGCCTAACATAAGTTATATCATCTCTTTTTCATCTTCATATATTGTAAAACGCGCATCTTCCAGGGATACCACCTAATTGACAATTCATTAGTATTACCACAAATACGATCTGATATTGAATTGGAATGCAATAAGATTGCCAAGGGATTAGCCGATAGAGATGCAGTTGTGAAGCAAGCTATATCTCTGTTTTCGGCAAAGTTTAACTACTTCGTAGAGAATGTGAACAAAATGGATGTCTTATTCTCTTCTTCATTTGCTCAACTTCAAGATGTGGGGAAACCATTTACAAGATGTGGCCACACGAGGAGATATCTACAATTCATCACCGGACCACCTCCGCGTCTATACAATAAAACAACTGAGACAGTATATCCTCTTCCAATAGGTGGTGAAATTAAGCAATGGACTGGTCGACACTGCCCTGTGAAAGGTTGTAACTTTGAACTTCTCCTGTACAACGTTGGCAATCCGGCTCGTACATTTCCCTTGTGTCCAAACTGCTTTAATAATCCAAATCCAGAATTTGGCCCGCAGCCAGGTGATGAAGATACCGCAAACACAAAGCCAGGAGATGAAGAGGATGAAGCAAAGGAGAAGAGTATAAGACGAATGGCAGGAAAGAACATGATTCGAGAGTGTCCGCATCCTGATAAACACCCACTCATTGAGGAGATGACAGTAAGCCCTGATGTAAGTTATTTGTTCTCTTTTTTATATATTATGATACACATATGATTGCTCATCTCACCTACCTTGCTTCTTTATAATGTTACAGCCTGAGAGCGATGGAGTACTGATATTAGACCCCCATCTCGGTCCCAAGTGGAGACTAGTTAGTACAAGAACTCCAACAATTGTGTATCTCCCCAAGAGTATTGACAAGGTAACCATACTGGACAAAAAGGATGAGGTCTTGGGATGCCACCTGATGGTTATAGAGTTCAAAGCGGGCGAGTCTCCGCTTGAAGGAGGCAAGACCAAGTATACTAGTTGTTTCCCAAGCGATGAAGTCTTGCAAGGCTTAGTACGAGTACATCATGGATCTGAACAACTCAAAGCAAGCGGAAGAGGGCGTGGTGGCAGAGGAGGCCGTGGCCGAGGTAGAGGCGGAAGGGGACGAGGGAAAGGTCGAGGGAGACGATAACCTTTTCAGAGATGTCATCGCAGTCTCCAACCTAGGCGAAAGCTGGAGAGTTAAAATAGCCATTGTTATTACCTCGTTTACTAGACTTATTGCATCATAGACTGCCTATCGTACACTACAACTACAGTACACCTTAAACTCACTATCACAATCAATAGTAGATCCCTCTTTACTTGAATCCGAATCTGTGTTTTTTAGGTGCACAATACACCTACTGGTATCTTTTAGGTATCCAATGCTGGCGGGCGGGCGCCAGCCGCGGCACTGAATCTTTGGTTTGAATAGTAGTACCTGTAGTGCCTAGATTTGATGACTATAATTGCTATGAACTATGAACATATCATATAAGACATTAATAAGTAACTACTGATAACTAATTATTGTGTCATGAAACTCATATCAACACTACAACTCAACATTATAATGACAATATTATCACAAATCTCGAGAGTTTTTAGTTATGTTTCACCCAGAGGTAAACGGGCAACTCAACGATATATGTACATGTTGCAATCGAGAAATACATATCACATACCACGAGATTATATTAATAATCCACAACATTACCCTCCATTCAAACCAATAAGTGCAACTCGACTCTTTAGTAGCACAAATAAGGAACAGTTAGACTTAGATCCATATGATATACTACGTGATTTGCAACATATACAAAACAAAGATATATTATTATCAATACCATATCCGACACATTATTCACCAACATCACTTGAAACATTTAAGAAGTGTCCACAGGCATTCTTCTTTCTATACATACTCAAATTAACTCAAGATCCAACTGAACCATTGGCACGAGGTATTATATGTCATACAGCATTAGAAGAAGTTTTTGATTTGAAGCCCCAGGAGAGAACATTAGCTAATCTTGAAAATCTATTTAGGAGAGGATGGAGTAAGGTACGAGGTGAGCGAGGTAGTGAAGAGGATGATACAAATGAATCCAACAAGAAGAAGGAAAATAAATATGATGTATTATTTCGAGACAAAGAAGGTAGTGGCACAGCAGATATTGAAAAAGAGATAGAATGGGGCAAGTCGTCACTAGAGTTACTTCGTTCATATTATGAATTGGAAGATCCAAGGAGTGTAACCTCACCTAATCCAGTTGTTAATGAAATGTGGGTGAATGCTCGAATACCAATATCATCTACTGACGATAAAGATGAACGTATCGAGTTAAAAGGCAAAATCGATCGAATCGATGTCTTACCGAACGACAACGCTGTATATGAGAAAGTTCAACTACAAATATTAGATTACAAGACAGGTAAGAAGCCTTGGTTCAAGTACAGCAAGCGATTTAATGATAAGATAAGGGATGAAGCCTTTTGGAAGATGAAGGTATATGCCATGATGCTGAAAAAGATGATAAACCAAACTGATCAAGCTTCAAAATTAACAAGAGATGAACAAAAAGAACAGTATAAGTATAGTATGTCATGGAATCTAAAACAGAGATTGGAGAATGCCATGAGAAATGTACAAAGCAATCCAAAGTGGAGTGATATAATCGAGCTAAATTCTCTGCGTCTCATGTATCTAACATCTAATATTGAGGATGATTCAGTCAACGATCCAAACACAAAACAAGAAGATGGGATAGGAAAGGCAACATGTTTAGACCTATCTCTAGGTTCGACTCCACAAGAGGTTGATTCTTTGCTTGATGAAGTGGAGATTGAGGTTCAAAGTATTGTCAAAGACATCCATATTCTTGTAGATGAACAAGATCCGACTGCCTTTAAGCACTGTGATTGGAGATATTGTTCATGCCACGAGTTGAGAAGACGATTTCATCCGGGTAGCGTATACCAAGAACCGGGTATGGAAATGTAGCTCTTAACTTTAACGCTATAAATACTTATATTTATTCTTCTATTCGTACATATTTGTCAATTCAGAACCTTTGATTTAGCTTCCAGTGTGTCATGGTGAGAAGAAGGAGTCAGCCCGTTCCATTGCTTCTATATACTTGCTGTGCTCATCGAGAATATTCGCTTTGACTTGAGCCAGTGTTTCTTCAACATTCTTCACTAAGCCAGCTAACATCGGCAAACTCTCAATCGCATTGGTACTGCAATCAATATCACTCGATGATGAGCTAGAGCCAGGAAGTATTATCTTGTCCCAATACTTCAAGTGCTGAACAATCTTGGGAAGGGTCTCAAGGATTAACTCTTCTTGATTTCTATTGGCCGTGTTTAAGTGTGATATGACCGCATCAACAAACTCCTTTTCTATTGACAGACGCTCAGAAGCAGTTGAACTAGAAGTGACATCAGTTCCTTGATCATCTCCATCTATCATTGATGTGAGCGCGAGAGAATGGATCGCCAAGTCAGCTTGTAACTTGCTCAATTGTTTCCCAACATAAACAGATTGTTCACACTGAGATTTGATCATCTCAAAGGTGATTAATCTATCTCGTTCACTCAATACTCTCACTAATTCTGATTCCTTATCCAAAAATACATCATACCGAGCAATGATATCAGCAGAAACAGTATCTTCCCCTCTTTTACTACTCTCTATGTCCTCTTGTAAGTTAGGAATGCCAAGAGTATCAAACTCGTTCAAAAGACTTGATAGCGACCCAATTGCTTTCTCTTGGATGTTATCATACTTTTGTTGCCACAAGCTTAGCTGCTTTTCTAATTCAATTTCACCATCTCTGTTGTCTAGACAAACCTCAGGCATATTTGCTAATTGTTTAATGAGTTCACGCTCTCTTAACAATACATCCTTCTCTGCATCTTCCAAGTCTTCCAACTTGGCTTCACTATCGCCATCCTTTTGCATCAGTACTTTGACTTCTTGTTGGGCTGTAGATTCTTTGTCTTTCAACTGCCCTTCCTTCTGACTACAGTTGATGTTGGCCTCATCAATATTCAATTCACAAGTTTGTATCTTATCCTCTTGATCTTGTACAGATCTAGTCAGTCGATCCATTTCTTCCTCCTTTTCTTCTATCCTTGATTTGATTCGTTCTATACTTCTATTCTTTCCAACTTGCTTGGCAAGAGGGTTTCCGTCAGGTTGAGCCGATGTTGGTGGAGGCTCAACATCTGTTATAAGATCATCATTACTATCAAAGAAGCCCATGATACTTGGTCTTCTGTTCATGCTCGGTCTTCTGAGGAATTTACCAGACTTGGTCGACTTTGTTGATTTGATTGATTTGACTGACTTGCAATCATTATTATCCACATTAGTTGCAAGGGACTTTAATGGGTCAAAATCAAAATCTTCCATTGCATCCATGGCAAGTGAGGCCATTGCAACTGATTCATGACGAGAGGTTGGATAGTGACCACTGTCATTATCATTGCCATCTAGAGTTGAAAAGATCACTCCACTTTGAACACTGGAATCAGATGACGAGTCCTCCTCATCATCTCCGTCATTAGGCGCAGGGTAAAATACACCACTCTGGCCTTCATCATCAGTAGCGTCGGGTGTAGGAAATGATAGTAACGACTTGAATATCTTATCATCAATCTCAGGCTTTGAATTAGTACTTGAACTTGTTGTCGTTAATGCCAATAAGCCATCCGTGGAAAGAAGTGCATCTCGACTATGTATATCCAAATCAATTCCCAAATCGCTACTAATGATACTTGAATTCGACTGATTGACATCACCAACCAACATTTCATTATTGTCATTATCATCAGCATCGAGTAATGCTCGAAGTGCCTCGGCACTATACTTATCAGCCTTAAATGATGACTTGGCCGGTGCAGTACAGAAAGACTTCACTTCATTACTATCATCTAATGAATCACCAAGTAATTCCTCCTCCTCCTGAGACTTGTCCCCGCATGAACGGGAACTTATCGATCGTCGATTAAGTTGTGGTCGTATATTTGCCAAGTCTATTATACTCTTGGGCAATCTATCAATGGTATCATTAGTTTCTTCTCCTCCTTCGATAAGACCTAACAAACTATCTGCATTGGCAACGAAGCTCCCGGCGACGGTTTGACTAAATCTCATACTACCACCCTCAATTGTTCGTCGTCGACGACGGCGTAACTTCACTCGGGGTGGACATACCGATTTCGAAGTGCCAAAGTTTGTTTCAACAAAGTGCCGTGTAGTATGCTTGGGTGGGTAAAATGAAGAAGATCTTGAAGAAGAAGAAACTAACTTGTTATTGGCATCATCCAACTTCTTCTTAATTTCAGTAATCTTATCATCCAATTCAGTTACCTCACATCTCATACGTTCAGTATCACCCCAAGACAATTCTAAATTACTTTTTGATTGGGATTGCATGTTAGATAATTCTATTTGTAGTTCTTCAATTGACGATTGATTTAATTGGAATAGACGTGGATCATTCTCTTCCTCCTTGGATAGGGTTAATCTTCTTTGAGTAGTAGTAGTTGTTGCTATTGATTTGACTGAGGGGGTTGGGGATACCTTCTTTTGCTGAGACTCATTGCTCTTCTGTTGTTGTGATTCTTGACCACCAGGTGATAACATGGACGGTATTTGTAACGACTTATCAATAACAGCAGCAGTTTTGGTCTGTTCTTGTTGCTTTGCTGTATTATCATACAATGAAGAAGTGGGCGTTAATGCCTCCTTTTCCAAATTTGATAATATATCCTCCAATTCGGCAAGTGATGCTCTTCGATTCTTTGACGTTCCTTCGGATGTTTCATACCCTCTACTTTCTTCATAATTATCAAAGTAATCATTCTCATCTTCATCATCATCATCATCATTAGGCCAATTGGTAAAGTTGGTAACAGATGATAAGTCGGAATGAAGACTTTTATAACTTCCCCTTGATGTTATTGAATTACTTCGTTCGCGGTTTTGTCTTCTTCTATGTGAATTAGTATGGATTTGTGCATCGGATGTACATTGACTTTTTCTTCTGCTACTCTTGTGCTGTCCAGTGGGGATATCGTCTTGTGGTACAATCCCACCAAAGTCAACAAATAGTCCAGTATGTGTATATGTTGAGTTATCATCATCATCATTCTCATCGTCTTCATATTGTTCTTCTTCTTCAACATCATGTTTTTGACTAGTTTGCCTTTTCCTTATTCGATCTAACCCGCCACCCATTTCAGGCGGAGTGAACAAGTACTGTGGTAATCGTTTCCGTTCTTCTGTCTTGACACTACCATAATCTATATACATTCCTTCTTCCTCCTCTTCCTCTTCTAAATCCCCCCCAGTAGATCTTGATCCTTCCCACCCTGAACAATCTGGTGTACCAATATTATTATTCTCTTCGTGTTCATCATCGTCACTACAATTACCTCCCCATCCGGCAACATCTACAACTTCCGGTTGTCTATTTTTATTATGACCATGAATTATATCATGAATAATATCATCCGCCACATCTTGACCCTTATCTTTTTCACTCCCTTTATCATTAGAAGTTGATGTAGTACCCTCATCACTCGAGGTACCCCATAAATCAAATGGATCACGTTCCTTAATCTCACCATCTGATATACTCCTTCTTAACTTTCTTCTATCATGTTTTTCTTTTAGTATTGATTGTTGATGTTGTAATCTATACATTAATGGATCAACACAACATTCTTCTTTATCATTATTATTATTAGTTTGTTGTTGATGTTGATGATTGTTGTTATAGGTATCGTAATTTGGTAATTTATACCCGTTATATAATGAAGTAGAAGTTTGTGTTGATTGTGCAGTAGATTTAGACGATGTAAAGCTTGATCGCATATTGTTTACTATACCATTCCGTATTATTTTGTTACCACTTCTTCTTCTATTGTTATCATTATTATTAGTGTTAGGAGTTCGAGTAAGATTGGCACGTTCAATTGCACGTTTATGTTGATTATTCGATAAACTTGCTCTTCGTGCTAAATTCTTATGTTTATATAATTCATTATTATCGTCGTCTTTTCCTCCGGTTAGACTTATTGTTGCACGCCGTGCTAGGTTATTAATATTGAACATATTTATTGTATAGGGAGTGGGCTAGTTCATAATTTTATATGCGTCTGTGTAAAAGGGGGTACGATATAAGCGTGTGTTAGTATAAACATATTGAAAGCGCATATTAAGGAAGTATACATATCAATCATTCAGTAGTAATCAATCAGCGCCCAAAGTAGTCATTGCAAAACGAGTCGCACATAGAGAAATTTCTCTCATTCTCACCTATTGCAAAACGACCTCGAATAATCTTAGATATTGAATGCATTTATGCGTATATCCATACTACTCCGTATATATATTTCAATATCGTGAGGCTGAACATTAGGCAATGAAGTGGTGTTTGATGATAAAGGTGGAATGTCTCTTACCGGACAGTGTGAGATATCAGCCCGACGATTAGAATGACCCGAGGAATTAAGATCGCCAACTCATTCCCGCTGATTAAAGCGACGATAATAAACCATGACATCAACTGCAATTGCAATCGGTAGTGTCCTAACTGCAGCAAGTACATATCTACTCCGTAGACGTATATCAAAATCTTGGATAACACACTTTTCAATACCATCTAAACAATTGATTACTAAAGATCAAACTATCATAATAACGGGGGGTAATACAGGCTTAGGGTACGGTAAGTCCGTATGTTTGTATTGTTTCTTTGTGTGTTCCATGTGTAGTCTCTAGATTGAGGTGTTTTATTTGAACTAATGTTATAATATGTGAATTAATTTGATTGTCTATGTCTTTGCAAACTTCTATGTATAATAATCAATTCTATTCATCTGTATTCCAGAGGCTGCCAAGATATTAAGTTCCTTTGGTGCCAAGATTATACTTGCATGTCGTAATACTGATAGTGGAGAGGAAGCCGCAGTTAAGATTAGAGAACATAAATCAAATACATCCATTGTAGAATGTAGGAAGTTAGATTTGGCATCATTGCAATCGGTACAATCATTTGCTCAAGATATTAAAGAACGAGATGAAAAGATATATGCATTGATATGTAATGCAGGTGTGTGGATACCAGACGATGATACCAACCAACAAAATAAAACAACAAAAGATGGATACGAAGCACACTTTGGTATAAACCATCTTGGTCACTTTTCACTAATTCAATCACTCATACCTCAAATGGAACAATCGGATAGTAGAATAGTTATCGTATCCTCATCACTATGTAAATCTGGAAAGATTAATATACAAAAGCCAGACTTTATATACAAACAAAGAGAAGCCGAGAAGAAATCCTTTGCTCCCACTGGATACTGTGATAGTAAACTGATGAACATGTTAACTTGTCGTGAATTAGCAAAACGATTACCATCCAACATAGTATCAATAGCAGTATCACCAGGATTTTGTGTATCACAACTAGGACGGAATGTACATGTGCCAATATATAAAAAGATGTTAATGATACCAATAATGAGATTATTTCAACGGAGTACTCAACAGGGTGCATTAAATATAGTATTCGCAACCACTGAGGATGAAGATAATATAGAGAGCGGATCAATGTATCAAGATGGTATTGTTTGGAAAGATGGAGTAGCTTTGATGGAAGAATTGGGAGAGGATTTGCAGAAGGAACTGTGGAAGTTATCTGAAGAGTTGATAAACAAGAGCAGCAGCAAGTCTTCAAAGACTACTTCTGCCGACTAAGTCTCAATCTTGATAATCACATGAAAGTGAAAGAGAGTGTAATTGGTGGAAGATTGTAAGACAGGGGAGATCCGGTCGAGATGCAATAAGTCGGCATGTTCAAGGAGGCAGGAAGAGATACAAGAGACTTTCTAAGGGATCAGGCTTAGCTTATAGCTCATTGTATTGTGCGTCAGCACCACTATTGACATGCACTTCATAGCACAAAATCACTCAGTATCATAAACCCCCTACTCATGTAGCATTCAATAACCCCCTTTGAACTGCTCTGCTCCATCCAACACACTATTTGTTCTTATTTAAGATAAGTATCCCTCCACGTACTTCTTACGACTTTCATGATCCTCACATGGTCGATTGAATGGGGTCCATACTGGTTGACCAATGAACAACCTCATTGCATGGATACTATCCGCTTCATCGACAGTAAAACGATGATAAATACCTTCAGGTAATGTCATCAAATCACCCGCTTTGATATGAATACGTACCCACTTATCATCCTTATTACGAACGTCAAAGAATCCGGACCCACCCAAGATGTATCGGATTTCTTCAGCGTCGTGACTTATTAGCCAAGAATCAAGAAGAATTAGTCAAGAATCAAGAGAGGAAGCACCACAAACCTCCACAAAAGGTGTTATGATAACAGACTTACATATGTTCTTCAAAGAAGGCCTTTACCTTTGTTTCATATGAGGGTAATGTATCAGGATGAACAGTAATAATATCAGCGTATGAATATCCACGATCATCACGAATTTTGGTTAAGTTAGGATCGATAGCATCTTTTGGATCCCAAGGTACAGAGATTTTTGGATAATCGTATGCGGATGCATCAAGTTTCCAGTAGCTGTTGTTGTGTATTTGTAAGGTATATAATATGAGAAGGCCGGTTCATGAATAATTATTGGATATTAACATTTAATTGCAAACAAATCATTCATCACACACATTACATCATGGAACATGTAAATTATATACGAATACATTATTGATATAGCAAATTATGTGCACTATTAAACACACACTTACCAAATACCAAGATCCTTCAACTCTTGAACAGTAACAGGAACGTTGGGTTCCAATTTGTTTAGTTTCTTTTGATCTTCACAATCTCCATCGGGCATAAGCCATGCCTCCGGCCATTCATTATCTCCACTCTGTTCCATATTTCCTGTCTTTACTTTCTTACTAACTGGTTCCTGTATTAGTATATAATATGTATGGTATAGGTATTTTATGAGAAGAGTTCAGTAGGAGAGTCACATAATATATAATAATAAGGAAAAAAGTGTTGAACATATCTCGGGTATCATCTCATCCCGACAAACAGAATATTTGCAGCAATTCTCTCAGCTTCTGCCTCTACTCTCACCTGCTCTTCTTCCTTTGTTGGGCTGGTTGCTTTATCGTCTGACATTGTCAGTATTCAATATGCCGCCGCCATACCTATTTTAGAGGCTTGGTCTCATTCAGGATACCAAGACCAAAAGATATTACAAAATCTTTTTTTTGCAAACATCTGCCAAAATCAACTTTACCATACCTCCTACAGCTCCACCAAAATATACTGAACAATCAATCATGGTAAACAATACCTCATCATTAGCCGCATTGGCTATCTTAACGTCTACGGCCACTTTCACCTCTGCTTTTGTTCAAGTTGGCCGCTCATCTGTTATCCAAAGATCACAACACTCGAAACAACTTTTTGCTGCTTCTGATGGATCTTATTTAGAACAACTCGGTGCACCTACCACAAGCTCTTCTGATACCACAGATCATGATAAATTCCAGCGTACATTACTTGAGGCTAAAATTGCATACGATGCAATTGATAATGCTTTAGCAACATCTACACAGTTGGAGGATGATATCGACTTTGATGCACCAGTTCTCAACAATCCTCAAAGTTCAAGTGGACCTTTGAAAAAGGAACCTATCGTTGATGATGAATGTTACCTGGGCAAGGAAGGACAGTTGGATGAGTGTGTAGACTTTGATCCAATCACTCCCATCACAGTTGTTGCTAAACAACCGGTTGTATCAAAGAGGCAGAGTACGGCCACAGAAGATACCGATTTTGATGCCCCAGTACTCAAGAATCCAGCTTATGCTACTCCTTTGACTAATGATCCTATCGTTGATGATGAATGTTACATGGGTAAGGATGGGCAGTTGGATGAGTGTGCAGACTTTGATCCTCTCGTCACCGTATCTGCAGCTGCCGTATCTTTACAACCCAAAGTAGTAGTACCTGTTGCAAATAAGCAAGGTGTGAAACAATCATCAGGAGAATTAGGTATTGTACCAATCAATGAAGCAACTATTGAGTTTACAGCGGGTTTATTGGGAGGAGCTGCCGGTCTTGTAATGGGTGGTCCTATCCTTGCTGTTGTAGGAGCATCCACGTGCAATTATTTATCCCGAAAAGCTGATGCTGATCAATCATCTACCACAACATCACCTAAGAAAGTAGTAGATACTGCTTCTCTCGCTGCATTGAATGCATACAACATCGTTGCACAATTTGAATCTGACAACAAGATACTTGATTCCACATTCAAGTTCTTAGGAAAGATGTTAGAAAAGGCCAAGGACACAGAAGCCGGAGAGGCAGTGTCCAAAGTCGACCTGTTGTTAACAAAGTGGAAGACTTGAACGACGAATATGATTTGGTAGGCGGCACCGAGACCTTGTTAGGAGCTGTTGGAGGCTTAATTGAGGTTAGCGTTGATAAGGTTGTCGAGTTGAATGGCGAGTACAAATTGACAGATCGAGTTACAGGAGCAGTCAAGGATCAGGTTAATAAGAAGTAGGGACAGCTATTTTCAAGATCGGACTTAATAGGGATATACAAAGCAATCACTACAGAGACAAATGGGACGATGCTAGAGATTGTTGAATTGATCAAGAGAATGAAAAGAGCATCTAAGTATATGTAGACTCTTAGAATAAACGAGGACTGGCTTATGAAAAGAAGTAACGTAGAGATTTAATGATGCTTAAAGTCATCCGAATACCATTCAAGTAATAGATTTGAAATATAGTTAACAAAGACACTACACATTAATACTTCCTTTACAATTCTCTGGCAGGCATCTTACGATCGCACTCTTCTATTGACTCTGAACACGATACAGTTTCTGCAGTCATCTGACGCTCGACACACGCAAGAGATGCTTGTTTAGCTTCGTCAATCAAACTAGAAGAGTCAATTGATGGGGGTTTAAGTGAAGCACGCTTGACTTGCTCAATTAAAGAACTCTCCTCTTTCGAATCACAATATATCAATGATCTTTTCTTGGCTTCCTCGAGTATTTGCTCCTCATCCTCAAGTATGTTCGATTCATATTTGAGAGATTTAGCCTTTATCTCTTCTAAAAGTGCATCGTCTATTGCACTAGCTTGATTTTGTTTCCTTTGATAATCTTGCCACTCGTCTCTGCTTTGTTTCATACCTAATTGCAAAGCCAAAGTATCTTCGTCAAAATGGTGGTCAGGGGATGGGGTCTTCTCTAGTTGTTCTTTATACGATACTAGTATACCCGATTGGGTATTAAGTATATCCATTTCCCTTCTCGTTATTTGTCCGGCGGTAGACAAGGATGTTTCTTCTCGTCTATCATGCAATAGTTTCTGTAGTAATATATCTTTCTCTTCTTGAGAGAGACGCTGCAACAGAAGCGCTTCCATGGATGATTCGACAGGATATTCTCTCTGCTGATACTGATGATATTGGTGAGAATCTTAAACAAAAGGGGAGTAGATGTCATGAGATTAGTGGTCGACAATAATGAAGAGATCGGAAATAATGAACAAAGGATAGAAGGACGTAGAGCACGATGTGTGTCAGGATGCGTATCATTGATTATCATATCATAACTCACCTTGTATTATCGGATGTTGTTTCATATCACGACGAGGCACTTGGATAGTATTTGGTATTGATGCATTACTCAATGATTGTTCTTGTTCTACTGCCATGCAAGTATGAGTATGATGTTGAGATTGAGAATTGCCTTCGTGTAGTTCGAGACAATTCCTGTTCATTGTATTTCTACAAAAGGGTGATGTTGTTGTGATCATATCTTCATCATTCTCTTGGTCCTTACATTGAATGCTCATGGTTTTAGTTATTCATTGCTTGCATCTACTTTTGCAGTATCATCAGAAGTAATTAATCGTTTATCGACATCAAATAGCGTGGCGAGTTAGGCAATTATCTTGCCAGAGAGGAGATGTATTAGCAAGCCTATGCAGTATTAATGGCCTCTTGATTGACGATGGTATCCCCCGAAAGAAATAATGACCCGGTACATTCCCACCTTTTCTGAGAACTCTAAATGACGTAAGTAGATTGCATGTGCTTTATTTATCCTTTAGCAATGATTATCCTTTTAGCAATTTATATACCATCACAGAAAAGCCAACCAAGCTTCACTAATCGCTGCCTCTCTCTATCGATCTTCCCCCACAAATCTGGCTTCGTCTCCCATGGACTTCTCCCGCCACCAAGTAAATCCATTGATTGAAGTAAAAGAGTGCATATACTATGCACAGTCTCTAACTTGAGCCATGGAGTTAGAGGGCCGACAGTAAATGAGCTGTTAAGTTGCTTGATACGAGTTGAGTAGGCTTGCCATAACTCCTCAGCTTGATCTAGATTTGCCAACACTTTTCGGCAAATTAGTAAGATTTCAAATCGTGGGTCTGCATAACATGCTTCCTCCCAATCCATTACAGATGCAACAAAGCAGTCTTTGGTATTATACTTTTCGTCATTTTTGCTGATAACATCGGTATCAGTAGTTCCAAATGCTAAATTCTGCGGTTGCAAGTCCATATGACACAATACCGGAGGTAGAGGTGGTGGTTTCCCATCATACTCTCCTTCCCATTCACATTCTAATGCACTGATGCATTTACCAACCATGTTTAGTAGTGTGTTCATTCTTTCATCAATCTTAGTACCCTTTACATGATTGTCATGCATAGTGATAGACATCTGATGTAACGCTTGCCGATATATTGTGATCATATCATGATACTGAAATGGACTTGTCCCGCCCTGATTAGAGTTGCACCAGACAATTGATGTTAGATGGTCGTCGATGTTTTCTCTATTACCATCCAACATAAAAAAGTAAGCTTGTATAGGCATAACAACATCATCCAGTATCATCCTCGAGTAACCCAAACATTCGTCTATAGGTACTCGACCATGTCGTGGATGAGGCTCTTGGAATCCGAATTCATTTCGTATTTTGATCATTGTTGTTGGGAAATGATAACAGGGGCGTGTTCTGTCATTTGTAGTTGTTGTAGAGCAGTTTCTTGTTGCATCAGTATATATTGAACCATGCTTTTCATTTGTTATCATACTATCAAAGTTAAACTCCTTCTTAATCTCAGTATCCACTTCAATCTCTATTATCTCTTCATATAATTGGTTCTCGTCTTCATTATTAACTCCATATTCATAATATGACATTAATGCCCAGGGTTTATTGTATTGATCATTATCACAACTTGTAAAGTCGTTTTGTATTGAAAGATTTAGTATTGAAGGTGCTTTGTTATCGTCGTGTGAGAAGTAAAGAACTTCTGGCATATATACGCGATTCTCATGATGACAGTTCATTGCTAATCTTGCCAATCTATATCCTGTTACTTCAGCCCGTGCCATTGATAATGTTGTTTGAGTAGTTGCTACTGCTGATGTTGTATCCAACAATGTTGTTGTGTCAATATCCGATATGGCATCTTTATGTTGTTCATGTGTTTGATATCTACCTCTTCGTAGTATAGGAAGTCTACTATGATCAATAATTTCAACATCTTCTTCACTTCTTTGTTGGTGTACATCATGATTCATGTTCAAATTCCACCAACAAGCACCCTGTTTCCACTCTCGTAGTACAAGTTTATTTTTACCTCGACGAAGAGCAGCGAGTATCCTATGGAATGATGTACTTTGTTGTGTATTGGTACACTGTAGTTTCCCCCGCTTGATTATATTAGTATCAGCAGTAGCAGGTGCACATAATCTAATAGGAAATGTAAGTGTAGATGACTTCCCATTAATACTACCATTGGTATAAATTTGATGTTGTTGCAAATCATCAACATTGTTTTGATTGGGTTGTAGACTACTTAAACGTACACCTGAAATCACGAGTACTCGCATACGTTGTTGCGCACTAACCAGCTCTGTTATAGAGGATATCTCCAATGTTAGTAGTGCCTCTCGGCCTTCTTCTGGCGCCGCCATTGTGCTATCTATTGACTTATCTAGTAGGTTAGTGCTTAGAGTGGTTCTATCGCCAAAATAAAGTCCTGGAAAGCATTGAAATTAACTCCCTAGTCTTTCTCTCTTTATAGTATTGCTATTATCCTACTGTATGAATCATATTACTGTATTACTTTTATAGATTCTATAGGTTGTGGTATAGGTTGTGGTCAGCCAAATTACTAAAGGGATACCCTAATGACCGAGGAGTCATTCTGCTATGTTGTATCAAGCAACTTGGGAGTTGGTTGTATACGCTCATACCGGTGCCGGTTTAGCGTATGATAAAGGTTGTACTAATTGTCCACATACACAAAGTTTTATATCGTGACCTTGCACACCACCTACCGGTAATAATAGAATGGTAGCATACCCTCCAGTGGCGATTAACGCACGAACTGCAATAGTGTGATATTTTCCCTCTCTGCCACAACTACTGCACTTCATCGTTCTAGTATCATCTTCAAACTCAATTCTTGTATTGACTACTTCAAAATTTGAACCTGGTTCATGAGTTGACTTGACATTTGAGCCAAAATCACAGCTCAATAGTGGCTCATCACTCGTTACAGTATAAGTTCCCAATGGAATAGGTATCACTGAGGTATCTTCTCCTTGACCTACAAGAGTAATCCAACCAGATGTAAACTTTTGTTGTGGCTTGCTATCAATATTCCCTGTTGCTAAGTCTTCTGCCGATAATGAGGATTTGATGACTGGTATAATACATCTTGCTCGTACTACTTGTTCACTCTCGGGACTATTGGAATCTTGTCCGTCTGTTTTCTTCCGTATCTTTACCTGAGTCTCTACAACTTCCAAACACTGATTATGTACTAAGAAATCAATGATTTGATCACTGTCTGATGCATCATATAGAGGTAGTTGCTTCACTGTCGACCCAGATACTGCTGCTGTACTCTCGTGTCCTTGGACAAAGAAACGGTATACTCCCAGAGGAATCGCTTGAGTTAATGGACCTTTATCTTCTTCGTTAGAATCATTTACACTTTCTGCCCATGATAAAGTGATCCAACCATTGTACTTGATTGTTGTCAAATATGATGACGATTGGTCAGTAGATGATGTACTCGACTTGTTCTTTTGGCCTTTATTCATTTGCTGTACTGGTATACTGTCAAATAACTCAGACGCAAATGGCAAGTTTTTTTCATGACCATCTTTACTTGACTTGTGATGTAATGGAGACAATATAGCTTTACTCAACTTCTTCTTACTTGGACTGTTATTATTTTCTTGCTTATCCAAGCGGCATTGATTACGCACCTCTTCCTCTTCCCAGGCTAGCAATAACTCATTATCAACTTCGGTTAATACCTCTTCCTCGAATGATATTCTCCCTCGTACTCGACCTCCGTGTATACATGTTTCCAGTATATCAACATAAGTTCCTGGTAGCAGTATTAGATCTCGTGTAATTATACTGGTAGTAGTTTTGACATTAAACTGTTTCT
>Ga0214480_100053_pt1 | contig 42616 bp, 34 predicted proteins | sample M1_20Mar14CPVII9_3_FD_165042 | JGI IMG/M metagenome (GOLD analysis project Ga0214480, IMG submission 165042) | Marine eukaryotic communities from Monterey Bay, California, United States - M1_20Mar14CPVII9sort6BwellE17 | ecosystem: Environmental > Aquatic > Marine > Unclassified | place: USA... | reverse complement strand
AGCTGCTGTGCCAGAGGCACTGAGCTAGTGTTTACATGGCGAAAGAATGGTGACTTTGAAGTTCGCCTTGATGGTCGTACAATGGATATATTCCCACGCTCAGATATTGCACGGGGTATATTTGCAGAGTATTTGAATAACAATCCAATAAGTCTTGATGCCAAGGCTCACTTTGCAGATGGGTTCCCTTTTCTTTTGGCTCCTTTGGCACAAGTGAAGGGTATGTCTTCCGCTGTACCTCAATCACATGAACCGGCTGAGGAAAAGGTAAAGATCCAAAGTACTAGTAACAACCCAATGCATCGAATGATGAATATGGCAATGAACTCTATGGATACGATGAATAATCAGGCACAAAGCCTATCTAAATGGATGACAGATGGTGCTACAGGAATGACATCTAATGCAATTGGAGTCGCACGAGGTTTGAGTGAAGAGTTAGACAAGCAACGAATAGACTTCGTTGAGAATGCAGTAGAGCTGAAGAATGAGGGTATGGAAATGATAACCTCCTTGATGAAAATGTCAGCACAAGATAATGATTTGGCTGTGGCTCTTGTTGACAACCAAGAAGTACCAACAATATCACCATTTGACAACACATATGAAGAACATTTAGAGATTATACCGGATGAGATTGGAATGAAGCATGAACCAACCATGAACTTGAGTCACAGTCTCTTCTTTGTGACAGTACATATCTACTTGGTACTGATGTTGTTAGCCAGTATACCAAGGTCGAAAAATGAGAGATATATAGTCAGGCGAATAAAGAATACTCGAGACATCTAGATTTGCAGCAGCAAGCACACTACATTGATACTGATCAGATCATGATGCATATACTTGGTCACCTTAATAGCCAAGTAGCTAAAGTAAACATAAGCTAAATACGTATGAGCTTGTACAGTCTCTCTCGGCTTGCTACTTGTACTCCTCCTATTTACTTGTCTGCCGCTGCTGAACTCACTCGCCTAGTAGGATACCAAGGTCAATACGTAAGATCCCATAATAACTAACGAACTCTCCCATCCTTTTGCTCATCCGTCAGTGATGAATCATCACCACAAACACTTCCTCTATCTCATAACTTATTACCATCACCCTATTACATCACCTCTACTCAAACAATAATACTATAACAATGAAGATTGCTGCCGCTCTTGCCCTTACGGCCACTATGGTCACTGCCTTCTCACCTGCCATTCCTCACACTGCACGTCAATCGACACAACTATTTGCTGTAACAACAGCACAAATTAAAGAACTTCGTGAGGCCACAGGAGCTGGTATGATGGATTGTAAGAAGGTATTAACAGAGTTTGATGGTGATGTTGAGGCTGCCGCTGACGAATTACGTAAGAAGGGACTTGCCAAGGCTGATAAGAAGGCATCACGTATCGCCGCCGAGGGTAAGATTGCAGTAGCCACTGTCGGGGGTAAATCAGTATTGGTAGAAGTTAACTGTGAAACTGATTTCGTTGCCAAGGATGATTCCTTCTCCAGTTTCTGTGATACAACTGCCACCGCTGCTGTTGCAATGGACGGAGATGATGTAGAAACATTAATGAAATCATCAGTCGACGGTGGATCATTAGAAGATGTTCGTGCTGGACTTGTATCAAAGATTGGAGAGAACATTCAAGTACGTAGGGTAGTCACACGTGGATCTGATGCCACTACAACTGGTGCATACATCCATATGAATCGTATTGGTGTACTTGTTGAGCTTGAGGGAGGTTCTGCAGAACTTTGTACTGATGTTGCAATGCATGTAGCCGCTATGGATCCTCTATATGCCACATCGGACGATGTCCCAGCCGAAGATCTTGAGAAGGAACGTGAAATCTTAACTGCCCAAGTTGCTGACAGTGGAAAGCCAGAAGATATTATTAAGAAGATGGTTGAGGGACGTCTTAACAAGTACCTTTCAGAGAACTGTCTTGTCAATCAGCAATATGTAAAGACAAATGATAGAACAGTTGGAAAGCTACTAGAGGAGAATGGTGCTAAGATGCTTGGATTTACTCGTATCACTGTTGGTGAGGGTATTGAGAAGAAGGTTGATGATTTTGCTGCCGAGGTTGCATCAATGGCCGCAGGAGGAAAGTAAAAGAACAATTGAACTAGATATATTGAAGTATAGTTGCTTAAGTATAAAAGGATGTAAGTGTATTCAAGATGAGAAAAGATCACGAGTTATAATGTATGCAACTTTGATAGAAGAGTAACTATATTCAAGTAGGAACATGCTTGTGTGTATGTCAACCAAGAAGTGAAGAAAAATGTTTACTAAACAGATGTTGTCTTGATTAGCAAGTATAAGCAGCATGTGATATGTATGTTTGAGGGGGATACCAATATAAAGTTAGAGTTTGATACCTTTGATACACACCATTAAGAGAGATATTAGCGGGTCATTTTTGTTGTTTATTTACCAACAAAGAACAATAAGCTTTGCTATTAGGGTAGTGATCTACCTAATAATTAGACACATAAGATACCGTATCACTTGACAAATGATATCTTGAATCGGCTCTTTTGCTTTGCCGTTCGCCGACAAGCTACCTTGCTATCCTCCTCCAATATGGCGCAACACCGCATCTAATAATCGTTCATAGAAGGGGCCACTATCCTTACTAAGACCCAGGAATGGAAGGCGTATGTCTTCTCCTCAAGGTGAAGGAGAGTGTTTTAGTGTAGCATCACTAGAGTTTGTTTGTTGACATAAGTTGTAATCAGCTTGGTATCATTAATATCCTTGCAAATCATATATTATATATCATATATCATACACATCTTATAACAAAACAACACCCCAAATATGAGCATGTATCAGCGAGCGCCAGATGATCTTACCGAGTCGACTTTCCGTGGGAAGATAATGTCAATGGTTGCAGCAATATCCATCAGTACTTTATTCCTCCTCGAAACAAAAGCCTACTTCTCTACAACACTTGAAACAGATTTACTACTACACAATCCAACTAATGATATCGAAGAACCACAAGTTCAATTAAACTTTGATATAACAATGATGGATATGCCATGTGAACAGGCAACTGTCGATGTCTTCTCCACAGTAGGATATGAAAAGAATGTAACAAAGAATATAAGGAAGTATCCTATCGATGAAGATGGAGTACGACAGCAATATGAAGCAAGGAATTGGCATCAAGATGATGTCGAGTTATGGGATCCTGCCGTTCCTGAAAGGATAGAAGATTTACATATGGATGGAGAAGATGCTATTAGTTTAGATGTTGAATCATTCCCTTATGCACTGAAACAATTTCCATATCTATTCGTCAAGTTTTATTCTGATGATTGTACAAATTGCAATGATCTTGCTCCGACATGGGAGGCATTGGGTGAAGTTATTACTGACACGGCTATGAATATAGTTGATGAACATATGGAAAGTCAAGAAATGGCAAGTAATCAGTATGCTGATGACGAGTATGAGTCTGCAGTCAATGCTATGGCTCCAATATTGGTTACCAAACTGAACTGCAGTTTATATCCTAGTATTTGCAACACACAGGATATCCGAGTGTATCCTACCATGCGTGTTTTTGTCGATGGCGAGGCAAAGGGTGACTACAATGGACATCGAACTGTGCTTGAGATTGTACACTGGTTAAGTCATATTGAAGCTGAGTATAGAGAACCTAGAGAACTTAGGATGCGAAAGGTATTGCAATGTAAGTATTGTTTGGTTGTTATGTTTCTCCCTTTGTGTTTACATATCATATACTCACCTTGTCCCCTGTCCACTATCAATGCAGTTGCAAACGAAAGGACTGTTCGTAATCGAGATGAAAGAGACTGGAACGACGCATTAACGAGTTATCGATCACCTTGGGGCTCGTGGAATGTTACTCGTCATCCTGGTTGTCAACTGACTGGTCATATCATGGTTGATAAAGCTCCAGGCAAATTTGTAGTACACTCTGAGTCATATGGACATGATATGGCTGCACACATGACGAATCTATCACATATAGTTCATCATTTCTCTTTTGGAGACTCAAACGCTCAAGATAGTATCGAAGCATTGTCAAGTCTACCAAAAGGTACAGCCAAGTCTCTACATCCAATGGATGAAAATGTATATGTAACGGGAGAGTTACATCAAGCATATCATCATCACTTGAGAGTAATTGCGACAGAATTTAGAGGGAAGCTATTCAACGTCGCTCGAGAGAAGGTATTGAGAGTATATAGAATCCTACACAATAGTCAGCTATCAACTTATCGAGAACACATAGTACCGAAAGCCGAATTCTCATATGATCTTAGTCCTTTATCAGTATCTTTTGGTGAGGAATCAAGACACTGGTATGATTATTTGACATCAATAATGGCCATTGTAGGAGGTGCATTCACAGTTGTTGGCTTGATGGATAGAAGTATATCGGGACTGTCAAAGAAGAGTACTCCTGCCTACTACTATTGAAAGCAATAGTTTACTAGAGATTTGGGTATGAACAACTATATGTGAACATTAGAGCTAAGTAACTATTGTAAAATACAATTATATCATAGGCCGATAGGCTATCGACGATACTCTGCTAGTCTGCAACAACTAGAAAACAAGTTCTTCACGATCAAGTTCTTGACGAGGATCACATTATCAAAAGACATGCTCTGTACTAACAAGGTCTAGAACCAGAAGTTTCGAACATTTGATGAGTCATCTTCTACCGTGAAGGGACGATCATCACTGACAATGAAAGGATATCCTCGGATGGCGATTTTTTGAAGAGCGTAAACACCATTTCCTCCACCAGCTGAAGCAACGCCACTTTGGTTTACAAGTGAGCAGATGGTGTCAAATGTGCTCCTGTTTACCCTTTTTGCCCCCCAGATCTCAAGAGTTTCGAGCTTCCTACACCCCTCAACGAGTGCTAGTATGCCATCACCCGTGACTCCATCTAAACCTTCATCATAATACATTGAACAAAGCTGAGTAGAGAGGTGAAGAGGAGTGGTCAGTAAATGTGTATCATATCTTATGCACAATATCCTGCCTACCTTGTATGAAAAGTACCTGAGATTTGGACAGGAGGAACCCACTGTAGTAAGAGCAGCATTTGAAAGATAGTTTTGGGTAATAGGATCGCCTCGGATACGGAGATCTAACAGGCGTTCGCCCATGTTTTGAGTAAGATTTTGAATTCCTAACGACGTCATATTCCACATATCTGTGATGACAGTTGAGATTTTGGTATTCTTCTCAACAAGATCAAGAAGATCAGCATCCTTTGCCTTGGATCCCATTAGATCGATTGTTTCTAGTAGAGGACAAAGGTTCGCGAGAGATTTTCCACTAGTCTTTCCAAGCTTGAGCTTGGATGGCAAGGATAAATGTTTGACATTTCCAAACTGTGGTCTCGAAAGCAGCTTGAGAAACGAGGTCATGTTTAATTTGTTGTTTGCGCCTTGTGTTAGACCAGATGATGAATCTAGCTTAGTCCAAAGAGATGGTAGTCGTGATGCTGATAGCCACGTCTTACACACTGTTGATACTTTGACAATCTCCCTCCCCGTTAACGACTTCATGATATTGACAAAGCATTCCTCAGGAATATTAATGGTAGTGTCGTTGTCAAAATGGAATGCTATGGGCTGCGATAAGCCGGTAGACTCCGATCTTCTTGCTTGTAATGCCGACCGAGCTTCCAACTCGGCAATCACTAGAGGAAACGCCTTGGCTAATTTCTTTGCGTCGTCGTGTTGCTTTGTTGCCTCTGTAGGAAGGAGGGCTAGAAGCGATTGCGCAATTACTTTAGGTGTAGTCTTGTTGTTGCTAAGATTTAGAGGCAGGAGAGAAGAACTTGATGAGTCGTCTGTGAAGTCTTCAGACGAGATCTTTCGTTTTGCCCTCGCGGGTCTTTTTGTACTAGTTGACATGGTATATGTGGTAAGTCGGGGTTGCAATGATGAAGTGTATCAGTGTAGATCAGTTGCTGTTGTGGTTGTTCAGTCCAGTTCGTGTGGCTGTTGCAATTGAGTGAATGACGCTCAATGATACTTCAGTTACAATCGAATGGAGTTAGGGTACCATACTTTTTCTCCCTTATGTATGTACGTACGAGTCGATTGATTTATTTTTTCTCGCATCCTTCAAGATGTGAGGAGGTTGTTATCTGTACCAACTCCTTCAACAATTGAATCATAATAATGTAAGTATATATCAACAATTGCTACAGCAATATACGGCGAAGGTAATTATAATTGTTGATATTACTAATCAGCATTGATAAAAATTTCACCATCATCGTATTTACATAATCAACAATTGATTATCAGCATTGAAATAGCAACATAATGCCATCAAAAAAGGATAAGGTTAGTCTTCAAGATTTAGTACCATCAGCACTCAAAGCTATAGAAAAGACAGTAAGAACTGATAATTTACCCTACGAGAACATACCTGCCGAATTGCTCACTTGCAATGAACAATCACAGTTGGACCTGTCAAGCTGGTCCTTGTTAGCAACAGATAATTGCCTCCGAGTTATTGCTGAACAATCTTCAAACAAAATAGTTTTGCTGAATCTCTCCGGTGCCGAGAAAGTTACAGATGTTGGTCTTCAAACATTATCAAAATCCAGCATATCCAATTTACAGTCTCTCAATCTCGACAATGCATATAGAATATCCAGTGTAGGATTGGCAACAATAACAAAGACTTGCCAACGATTAACAGAGATTTCGTTATCTGGTTGTTTAGGTATTGATGGTGCAGGATTTGGTATACTTTCTCATTGCCATGAGTTGATAGAACTAAAGCTATCAGGATGCAGACAAATTAATCCATGGGCATTTAACAAGATTTTTGAGAGTTGCAAATTGTTACAGACTTTAGACATATCATTTTGTTCATTGATAACAGATCAAGAAATCAAAGTACTGTCAGAATGTGCATCCGGACTGAAGAGATTAAACCTGCGAGATTGTAAGCTCATATCAGATGTTGGATTGTCATATCTGTCTCAAGGTTGTCCCAATCTATCGGAACTAAATATTCGACGAAGTGAACTACCCTTTCGAATAACAGACGTTGCACTACTACAGCTTGGTCAGGCATGCAAATCATTACTTTCTTTGAATCTACATGGCTGTGAAATGATATCCGACACTGGTTTGTCTTGGTTATCACAATGGAGTCTCTCCTTACGTCACATTGACCTGTCTAACTGCAGCAAGGTGACAAATGCAGGAATAAGGCATTTAGGAGAAGGGTGTACCAAGTTGAGATCAATTGTATTGTTGAATCTCAAACGAGTATCAGATGTTGGTATTAGATGTATAGCTGCATGTCAACATCTTGAAGCCTTACATGGCTCTGGCTTATGCATGCTCTCGGATGGTGTTGATCGATCATTTGGATTGGAGGGTATACAAGCGCTTGGAGCATCCGATTGCTCTACAGCGATGAAGCACCTCAATTTGCACGGGTGTGCTTTGATCAGTACTCTCTCAATGAAGGCCATTGCAAACTTTTCCAACCTCGAGACGCTTGATTTGTCTGGTTGCAACAAACTCACTCTTGCCGGGGCTAAGCATATTGGTAAATCGTGTACAAAGATAAGAGTTCTATCTCTTGCCATATGTGGTGACTGTATAAGCAACGCTGTAGTGGAAGCATTAGTTTCAAATCTAGACTTGCTGAGCTCAGTGAACTTACAATTTTGCTCCAAAGTAGGCGAGAGAAGTATGAAAGCACTATCATCATGCACCCAGCTACAACGGCTAGACTTGACTGGCTGTAGTGGTTTGACAGATCAGGCTATACTTCATTTAAGTGAAGGCAACTATAGCCCAGGCTTGCGTCATCTCTTCCTAGCTCAGTGTAGTAAGATTGGAGACACTACATTGTCTTGGATTACAGATGGTCTAAAACAAACGATGGATGGACATGTATCACTTGAAACTTTATCGTTAAAGGGTACCAAGGTGACTGCAAATGCTTTGCGGGGACTTCAAGACAGATTTCCTTACTCAGTATTGAAAAATAACTCTTCATTCCTTGGCTTTTGGCCACAGACAAGAGTAAGTGACAGGAAGATCATTAATAAATACTACAAACGATCAACATCAGCTGCCATCATCCAAGCCCGTATACGAACAATGAAAGAACGTGATACACTTCGACTAGCAAGAGAACAATACTGTAGAAAACGAGTAGCCATCCTCGTCGGGGCTGTCTTCCGAGGCAGGGCCGCTCGTCGACTATTCAGAGAGTTGAAGAGGAGAAAGAAGGAGTTGTTGATAAGCTCGTTGAGATTACAATGTGCCTTTAGGTGCCGTTTAGCCCGGAAGAGATTGGGCCGTCAGAAGGAGAAAAGATGGCTTACCATTGCTCCCATCTCCTCAGTTGCCATACAGCGCCGATGGAGAGGTGTTCTTGGAAGACGTCAAGTCGTTATGAAGAGAGTGGAGAAGAGAATGTTACACCTACGAAAAGTGGAAGCTAGTGTATGCATCCAGTCATGGTGTAGAATGTTGATATCTAAACAGATCAAGCTTGAGTTGCTAAGCCAAAAGCTAACCTTGGAGTTGAATAGACTCCGCTCATCAATCAAGATTCAAAGCGTGTATAGAATGCATTTAGGGAAACAAGCCTTGAAAGTACTAAAGGCAGAGTTTGTTGAGCAGCAAAGGCTTGAGAGGGTCGCGGCAGCACGTATTCAGAGTACATATCAGACCCTTCTCTTCCGTAGTGTCATCAAACGGCGTGTAGAACGAACTAGAAAACGTCTAGAAGGCACTCTGACCATTCAACAGTGGTACAGAAATGAGAAGGCTCGTATATTGGCAGCTGAACTGGCAGCAAAGGAATTAGCTTCAGCGAGACTGTATGCATCTGAATTGATTCAGAGAAATGTCCGTAGGAGATTTGCCTATCTTCAACTCTTGGCTCTTCGACAGAAGCGAGATGAACTTATTGCTCTTCGTGACCAAAGTGCAACAACCCTTTGTCGATGGGGACGATTATGTATAGCAAAGGTTCGTGTACAGAAACGACGACTAGAATTTGATGAAGAGATTAGAAGAGCATTAGTTTTGAAGATATGGGCAAGCACTAAGATAGCTGCATGTTGGCGAGGCAAACTCGGGCGAGATTATGCCAAGGAATGTATTGTTGTACGAGCTCATCGGTGGAAGGCAATGTTCGACGAGAAAGAACAGCGAGCTTTCTATTACAATCAAGATACAGGTCAGACGACTTGGACCAAGCCTCAAGTTTTATTAAATCTCGAGCCCAAGCCGATTTGCTCCAACTGTGCAGCCACATCTCCGCTGTTAGCCGAAGTAGAATGTAAGGACTGTTCTGAGTTCTTTTGTACAGCGTGCTTTGAGTTTATCCATCGTGGAGGACGACGAGCAAAACATTCGTTTAAACTTGTCTTTGACTATTATGGGAATAGACGAGACTACGATACCGAAGTCTGGCAACAATTGTATGCGAGCAGTGAAACAGATACAAATTCATAAATTACCAAAACATAACATTTAGTATCAAAAGAGAGTTTTACATGTCTAATGCCCAACATATTATCACTACAAATGTAAACAGTAGTGCTCTCTCTTCCTTCCTTTCTCCCCATACTTATAGTCCCCAGTCTGATACCCCCAATTTTCTCCCAACATTGTTGTTGCGTGTAACATATATTTCTTCCTCTAGCGTCTCTTCTTGCTAGTAGCAGAATGAATGCCTGACTCTAACATGCCGACCACTGTGAAAGTACCCCCAACAATTGCCATAACTGATGTAAAATAATCATACCAGGCTCTGGATTTCTTATTGTAGGAAACAGCAATTGGTGATAAATCATATGTAAACTTGGCCTCTGTTGAGATAAAGAGACGTATATTATGTGAGCGATGTACATATAACGATAACATATCAGAGAAAGCCAACACACACACACATAACTTACCAGGAACGATATCAGCCTTGTACAAACTCAACTGACTACTTTGTAAGATTTGATATGCCCTATTTGGTTCTTGTGGCTTGTAAAAGTTCTTATTTACCGCCTTCTTCTTATTCTTCTCAGCATCAAAGTCCGTGGTAATAACCTTTAAGTAATGGTGATGTGCCTCGTGGACATTGGATGTGACATAAACATTCCCATCAAATGGTCGTGTAGTTTCCAAGAAACCTTGAGGTGTATTCTTAAGCCCTTCCTTAATAAAGTACTTTGAAAATGGTTTACCAAAACTCAAGTGATTAATGATATGTGAAACATTCGTCATATGTGCGGCGAGATCGTGTCCTTTTGATTGAGCCTGAATGTGAAAATTACCAGGAGCCCTATCGACCAAGAGGAATCCAGATATTTGACAGGCAGGATGCTCTTCGTCGGTCCATGCGTGTTGAATCTTATGACGTCCAGCGGAGAGGGATCGCGCATATTCCTCGTGTGCTTCTGTTTTGATAGTACGATCAGCGGCGACTATAATTGCGAAAATTTTGTATGAGAGATAATATAGGTGAGAAAGATACATCATCCAACACCAAATCAACACCAACAAAGTAAAAGAAATCTTACCGTCCTTGGCCTCAGTAGACTTGACAGCCTCATCCGAATCCTCTTTTCCCCTGTGTTCCCTCTCCATGGCTTCAATAAAGTGTGCCAATTCCACAACAGTACGATGTCCACGATAGTCCCCAATATCCTTACCATCCCAAAAGAATTTCAATGTGGGGTATGCCCGAATACCACGTTGCATACATAATTCATGATGATCAACACAATCAATTTTACCAATTAATACGGGTAATTCAACAGCAACTGCGGCGGTATAATCCTCATCGGTATACTCATGTTCCAAATGTGGATTCTTCTCAATATGATTTTCCACACGTCCCTCGGCAACCTCATACATTACCTCAGCCAATGTTTCCCAAGTGGGTGCTAAGTCACGACAATGTGAACACCAATTGGCAAAGAAATCAACAAATACATATGTATTCTCCTCCAACGCGACATTTAATGTAGTCTCATCTAAACTAACCGCATCCTCACCATCGGCATGTAATTCCTCAATTGTTTCTTCAATACTAGCATCAAACATTTGCACATCATGCTGTTTTAAGTTACGTTGTTGATACCGCTGCCGGACACCCCATTGATCAATTGGAAATTTCTGTACATGTTGCGTTACATTCTGCTGTGTGCCCAAAACACTTACAACATCAATAGTTGCATACTCACATTTTAAATCCATCATTGTTATATTAAAATTAACACGTATTTGTGATTCATCATTGGAATCTAATGCTAATGACGTTTTTAATGTAGTGGAGAAGTAGGCTTTCGTTTCGAGAAAAAATAATGTTGCCATTGTAAATACTGCAAGTGTTGATAATATTGATCCACGACGTGTACCCTCGAGCAAATCTACTGGTACCTTGCGGTACATATCTAATGATGCTAATCTTGGCATGGTTGGATATATTATTATTGATATTGTATGGAGTGGTGGTAAGGGCTTATTTATTTGGTGCACTTTGACTTTATTAGAGGATACCTTTAATAAGTTGTTTCGTATCCTATGTATTCGAGGCCGAACTATATGATATGCTGTTATGTATTGCAATATTATACTGCAGCTAATATATAGAGAGGGTTAGTAGAGATAAAGGAGATAGTCCGGCCGCCGTCGTGTTGAAAATGGTTGTGATGTGGCAACAAAGAGGATGAAGTTTCTTAATAAAGTGTTTCGAAATGAAACTTCATTATTGCAAATTGTTGTTGTAAAGTTGTTGTTGTAGTAACGGCTAGGTAGGTATGTCCTTGGAATAGCTTTATGCGCGGCACCTGGAAAGCTGTAAATTGTTGTGTATTCGATATAACGTTATAACAACTTAACTATAGTTCGAATTTGCAATACTTACTCAAACAATACACAACTGAAAAGTATGGCAACTATTGAGGAGAAACAAAAGGAGCTCGATGCTCTACAGACAGATTTTGATGAATATATAGTATCGGCACGAGAATTAGAGGAAGAGTTGGACGCAGAATTGACCAAATGTCGTGAGTATTATATGTTGTGTTGTATAAATATGTGTAGGGTATCTAGTGGAAAAAATGTATGTATTAATTGTATATGTCGCTCATTATGATACATATTACCTCAATCTATACCATCACAGAGGATGAGGTGGCAAAGGCAAACTCACGTAATACCGCATTAGCCAATCAGTTAGCCAACATACAACCACAACTAAATTCACTTGAAACTAAATTATCAACAATAACTACACAATTGTCAAATGAAACACAACGTCGTATAACAGCTGAAATGAAGTCGGAAGAGGCTGAGAATAAACTACGTGAATCAGAGGGTACCTTGGCATCGGTTAGATCAAGTGAAGTACGGAAATTGAAAGAAGAGAATGAAGAGCTATGTGAAAGATTGGCATTTGTTGAAGGTGAGGCTGAGGATTATCGGAATGAATTAAATACCGAACGAGAACAACATCGTGAGGCAATGGAGGAAGTGAAAGGTGATGTGAATATGTTGAGAATGAAACTAAAAGAACGAGAAGAAGAGTTGGAATTGATCAAAGTTGACATGAGTACTACTACTGGTGAAGATGATGACAAACAGACGGAGCAAGAGGGTGATGGTGATGATGATGAAGGTAAACATGTAGAGACAGGCGAGTCTACTCCACCCGCACCTACAACTGAAGAATCTGAAAAGACGACTAGAGATGAACGAGAGGAGTATATCCGTACATTGGAAGATGAGCTCGAACTTGTTACTGAGCAATTGATTGAAGCGGAAAATAAGCTATCACAAACTCAAGCTGAATTAGAAGAAGTTTTGGTAGAGTCTGAAGAGATGGCTAAGAAGGCAGAAGAGGAGAATGGAGTTGCCGCCAATGGGACATCTAATAACAGTGATGTCGATGTAGACAATACAAATGAACACTCGGACAAGATTACTGAATTGGAATCGTCAATCAAACTTCTACAAGAAGAAAATGCAGCTCTAATGGACGAATCTAAACGCCTAAAAGAAGAACTTGAACTAGTTTTGGAAGAAGTAGCACTATCAAAGGAGGAGTTGGATGCATACGAAGAGGATAGAAAAGATCAGACAACTCAATTTGATATCGAAAGGAAGCAGCATAAGGAGGAACTGGTAGCACTTCAAAGTCAGCTTGATAAGTTATCATCTGAAGAAAGGTCGAGAGATATTGAGTCCAAGTCATTCGAGGAGGCCCTAATGGCATCGAAATTGGAAACACAAACGTTGCAGGAAGAAGTGGAAAAGTTAGAAGTAGCCTTGAAAAACTCTAAGACTGATTCAGAAACTTTACAGCAAGAGATTGATGAGTTAAAGGCAGCATATGATGATACTGCAAATCGAGAACGAGCTGAGAGTGAGGGACAACATCAAGCCTTGGAAGAGTTGCTTGCTACACGCACACGAGAGGTTGACGAGTTGAAGGAAGAGCTAAGTAATTTGTCTGAAACAAACACGTCGTTGACGGGCATGCTTAAGAATATGGAAGACAATATTGCAAAGCAACAGACTGACATTGAAAAGCAACAAAAGCATGTAGAGTCTACATCCGCATCATCATCACAGGAACTACAAAATGCGCAAGATGAAATCTACTCTTTGGAAGGTTTATTAGAGTCTGCAAGGAAGGAGTTGAACGAGCAGAAAAACGAGGTTGTCAAAGTTAGGGAGACATTACAGAAGAATATTGAGCATGCAAAGGAAGAGTTGTCAACTGCTGAAGACGAGTTGGCGAAGACTAAATCCAAACTATTAGAGGTTGAGAAAGAACGTTCAAACAACAAGTCACAATCGACGATTGGAGATGAAGATATCAAGCCCAAGAAGGCGGATCGATTGTCCATGGGTAACGACGAGCTACAGACAGAATGCGATCGATTGGAAGATCAAAACCGTATGAGTATTAGCATGAAGAATCACCTTGAAGATGAGATTAAACAACTACAAAAACAGTTAATGGAAATATCCGAGGGTTCAAACAATAAAGAGGAGAATGAACCTGTACAAGATTTGTCAATCATTGATGAAACCAATATTGAAGATATATTGCAATCTAACGATGCAGAAGTCATAGGCAAAGAAGTTCGGATATTGGCCAAGAAATTATCAGCTGTAAGATCACACAATGCAGAACTGCTAACAAAGATCTTGAACTTACAAGGCAATATACAAGTTTGTTGCCGAATCCGTCCAATGTCAGTGGATGAGACACAGCAAGGTTTGCACGAAGTAGCACAATCTCTTAGCGAAACAGAAGTAGGATGCTTTGACGAGAGGACTAAATCTTGGAAGTCTTATGCATTTGATAAGGTTTGGGGACATGAGACTAAGCAAAAAGAAGTCTTTGGAGACGTGGAGCCTATGGTGTTGAGTGTTGTTGATGGGTATAATGCTTGTATCTTTGCCTATGGTCAAACAGGCTCAGGTAGGTACCTATGAGATCATTGTTTCAATATGTATATATTCTTTTCACGTCTTATGTCATCTATCTATAACCGTACAGGTAAGACATGGACTATGGAAGGTAGTAAGGAGAATGGACAATATGGTATCAGTCAAAGGACGATCCAGAAACTGTTCAACTTACTAAAAGAGAAGGAACATCAGCATCAACAAAAGATGATGAAACAAGATGAATCTATCAGCAAATTTGAGTTCAAGATTGAAATTAGTATGCTTGAAATCTACAATGATGAAGTATATGATCTTCTTGATTCAGGTTTGGGTGCTACTGGCGGAACTCCGCGTGGTAAGAAATCTTTGGATATTCGCCATGGGGAAGATCAAACAGTTGAGGTACCTGGTCTTATCAAAGAGAAGGTTGATAGTGTTGCTTCGGTGTTAGCTGCACTTGATCGAGGGAATCTCAACCGTGCTAAGGCAACCACCAACCTAAATGAACACAGTAGTCGTTCACATATGATCTTACGCGTCGAGGTGACATCAGGGGTAGCTGATGAGCAGCATAAGGGGAACTTATTTCTTGTGGATTTGGCTGGTTCGGAGAGGGTAAGGAAGAGTGAAGTTGAAGGCAAAGCGTTGAAAGAGGCTCAACACATTAACAAGAGTCTGAGTGCTTTAGGCAACGTGATGGAAGCTCTTGATAGGAAAGCTTCACATGTTCCATATCGAGATAGCAAAGTGAGTGTACCAGTGGGCTCCAACTGTATATTTATGTTTATCGCCCTACTAACTGCATCCCATCTCTCCATCTTTCTTCAGCTGACGTATTTACTACAAAACTCATTGGGTGGCAACTCAAGAACGATGATGGTGGTAACAGTCTGTCCTCACAATAACTCCTATGATGAAACAACATTTGCACTAAAGTTTGCTACTCGTGTGAGACGAATTAATCTTGGTTCAGCTCAGAAGAATGTTGGTACAAAGAATCTTCAAGAAACAGTCAAGAGCCTAACTTCAGAGATGACCTTGATAAGCAAGGCAAAGGAACGGTCTGAATCTCAACTGACAGCTTTAAAGAAGGAGAAAGAACGAGTGGAGGAGAAGCTATCGAGGGCATCACTGTCAAGGAAATCAAACTCTGAGGAACTACGAACGCTTTCGGTATTGAGACAGACAAATAATGACATTACTGCTCGATGGCAAAAGGAAAAGAACATTCGTGAGGAGAAAACCGCAGAGCTTGGAAAGTTACAAGAAGAGGTAAGAATAGTTTTGTGGTGTATTATTGACCTCATTGGATACACTCTAAGTATGTTACTATATCTTTCCTTTCCTTAGCTACAAAAGGTGAATAGAGATTTACGGACAGTCAAACGAGACCAAGAATCTCTTTCACAGCAGTGTGAAGATAAGGAAAATACAATATTCAAACTGAAGAAAGATCTGCGTTCAATGAAAGAACAGTTTAATGAAGAGAAGATACGGCATAGGAGAAGTCAGGTAATGCAATCGCGGAGTGTGCAATCATCGCGTATTCCACCACCAAGTACTACGACGAGAGGAACTAGAAAGTCTCCTTACAGTTCTAGCTTAGTAAGGCCTTCATCGAGGGTGAAGAAAACCGGTGTAAGTACTACCTCACCGACTGATACAAAAAATGGAGATGACGAGAGCAATGTTGCAAAAATACGATTTCGTGTGTTGAAGATGTTGCAAAAGCATGATCCGCTAAAGGTAGAAAAGATCGATACAGTAATGGCCTCCTTCAAAGGGAGAGAAACCGAGCTCCTGGAAAAGATGATTAATCGATATGAAAAGAAGGAGGAAGGAGCTATTACAGCTGTTGAGGCAACGGCAACGGCATCCCTGTCGTCATCTAATGAGGGTAGCCCACCAGCTGCCAGGCCGATGTCACGTCAAGATCAAGCTTTGGCTAGACATATGAAGAGAATGGAACGCATTCGAGCATCAGGAAACAAGGGCAAGTAGATTTCAGGAAAAGTGGAGTAGTACACATAATACTCTTAAACTAATACTCTTAAACTGCTTAAACTGGTAGCTCAAAAGACGTCTCGTCGCTGTATGTAAACTGTGCTCCCTGCGCTAGCGTGATCCCATTTGATGCTACTCTATAGCTACCATTGCCATTATCACAACACAAGCCATTACCAATCGTATCGTACAATACAAAAGTATACCTACCTTCCTCTAGGCAGAGTCGCTCATTATATTTTTGATTTGCAACTGAATTGTCGGGTGGAAAGTATGATAAACTCTCGACTGTATCTACATTAGTGATGACATAACCAATTCCAAGTGAAGAGTTATCGAATACAATGCTAACCTCCAATGGATGACAAATGGAAGAAGACCCCAGTTCAGCTGGCAGTGCGGCCGGTATCTTTGAGTTGACTGTCTCTTCCTTGCCATTAGCGTCATCAGGTAGCTCTGGTCTGGTCACCGTTTGAGATGATGAACTACTGATATCAGAGTCACTTGAGATTGGGCCAAAATTTGGAGATTGTGTGGGAAGAGCACCAATACAACTCTCAACATTGTACTGAATGACCTCAGACATAGACGATGCCAACACAACATTGCCACTGACGGCTACTGATGATACAGTATCGTCTTCTATTGCCTTGTTTTCGATAAAGAATGACCCTTCGATAGTCAGCTTTGGTAGTACCATGTAAGAGTTCCCTTTGCCAACTACCATGATCTCACCGTTTGTGTCCATCGATAAAGGATACTCCGTAATGTTATCAATAGAAACATCCACTTGCTCGTCCAGTGAAAACGGTAGATTTCTTGAGCTCCCTGCCCTTCTAAAGATTGATACGGCCCCGAAGACAGTAGAGTACACCAGCTCTTGTTCATTCATCTGCAGTCTACTAACCGCACCATGTTCAAAGTTAACATATCTGATATTCTGTACAACTCTAAATGCATTAGAGTCAGTGTGCTCATACAACTGAACAATGTACTTACAATCAGTTGTAGCGGCAATAACATTCCCGTGCACTGCTACTGCATAACCAAAGTTGTTATTGCATGTTTGACTCTTGAGCTTTCCAATAGAATCAAAACTTCCTCCTTCTATATTCTTCTTGTAAACATAAACACTGTTCTCGGCGGGAGCTCCAACAACAATAATGGTATTGCTGGGTGTGGATGATACATCAACCGACCAACCATACTTTGCAGTAGAATCAACAGCAGAAGCAGGGAGGAATATATCAACTCTCTCCCATCTACCGTCGTTGTTTTGCTCATATACATGTACACCACCTTGCTCATCTTCGGTATCATCATATAGATATCCAACCACTACAGTTTTTCCAGATATACTTACGACAGGAGTAGACTTAGCTGTATTAACATTGATGAATGAATCTATCTCTTGCCATGTATCATCATTCAATGTATAAAACTTTACATCACCTCTGTTTGATACAACAACAGAGTTCTTTCCTTCAATTGCAACATTGGGTGGATATAATGTGTTCAAACCTGCTGGTACCGATCCAAAGGTGGAATACTTGGAGTTGACTTCTTGAACACATGCTCTCACCGGTGTAGAAGGCATTCGTGGCACCGCTGCAACACTAGTATCAACATCACCATCATCTCCTCCTCTATCAATATAAAATGGATTATTCAATATTCCAGTGAATATGAGGATCAAAATAATACCAAACACCAATGTCAGGAGAATGATTAATGAACATATTATCCTGATTCGTTGTCTCCTCCTCCTTCTTCTTCGGCGTCTATTACGTCTTCGTCTTTTTGCATCAGGTCTAGTCAGCTCACTGATCACTGTTTGTGTACAACCATCATCTCTATCTTCTTTCTTTTCTATAGTAATTTTATTGGGGACGTCCCTCCCGATATATATAATTGTCTCGTCACAAAACTCTGATACCTCATCTTCTACTACCGCTGGTGATGATGGCTGCTGTATAGGTTCTGGATGATTATTATGAGATGACTCTATGGGTTTTGGTTGATCATTAGATGATGACTTTCCTCTTCCATCTTCAATATCATATCCATCTTTAACATCTTCCTTTCCAATATCATCATCTACAAGATCACTTTTTACTTCTGCTGCAATTGTATCCTCCTCCTCCTCCTCGAAATCGATATGAATTGATACCTCCTCCCAGGTCAATGTTTTCTCTGGTACTTCTGGTGTTGTCATTATTGTAATGTAATGAGTTGCCGTCGCCACTATCTCCCCTTCTACTTGCGCGTTGCTATGCAATCTCCTCTCCTACTTCCTCATCATATCATCTCCTCATATCTCCACTACCACTGCCCCTGCTCATTCTATCTTGCGTCTCAAATATCTCTACTGCCTTTCGTAAAGACAATCTTATTGGATCTCCTTACTACTTAAGATTGCTAGCTCCTACACTCATTGGTTTGACTGTAAAGACACTCTATATATTATCTTCTTATTCCTCAGCCAAATCCGTTTCTCCTGCTAGGCATGTCATACAATTCTCAAAATCCTGTCCACATAATCCCCACAATATCAACATGAACCATCTCCTTGCAAATACACTTAGCACCTCAAAACCAGGATGGACGAGATGTTTACCAACTTCATTCTCTTCACTTGTTTGTGTATGATCTGGACGGGGTAATGTGAGCCAGTACCCATCAGCAATGAGAATGTTCTTACTTTGTTTTTGTATTATATCAAAGACGATTGTATTGAAGTGTTGACAAAGATGTGGAGATCTTGCCATACCTTGCATCTTAGTAGCATGCCATGAAAATCCATAATTTCCATACTGTGTTATATTGATTGAATGTTAGAGAGCTTGGATGAGAAACAAAGTGCATATGCATAATACAAACATACAAGTACAAGTAAAACATACCTTGTGCCAACCTGTTTTGTATTGTTTGAGGTAGATGAAACAGTCAGGTCAGGTCAGGTCAATGCAGTATATATCAGGTGATAAAGTCAATATCATACCATACATCCTTTGATCTTACCTGCTGTAGTTGATCGAAATACTTTCATCTCTGCAGGGTATCCATCTAACATGTGAATGAACTTTGTCATGCCCTCTCTATATGCATCTTGACATGACTGTCCACTACTTGTAATGTTGATTCCATTTCGGGACCTTTTTCTCTTGGAGGAACAAAGTATATCAACATCATGTAGTCCAGAGTTAAATATGATAGTTCGTTTAACATTTGCACCCTCTTCTTCCTGTCTAATAGTCTCTAGGGTGGTTGTGATATCCTGCAGAGTGGCATGTATACCTCCGTTTGTTTCAATCATTGTAACTTTGATACCACGAGACCATTTAACAAGCTGTAGAAAGAAATATCTCGTCAATCTCATTACTGAATCACCAATGAAAATGACATGTACGCCCTCAAAGGTCGAGTTGTCGTCGTTGTCAATGGCAAGAGTAGTCTGGTTGGCTGCTTCAGTGCTGTTGTCAAGCCATCGATCACGAAGAGGAATATTGAACCCCAAATGTTCATTGAAACATACATCCACACCGCCATGGAATCCACCAGCCAAGTCACGGATATGTATCAATTCACAATCTTCATATTCAAACGCCATTCGAACACCTACAGAGTTCAAACCCATTCTATATCCATCCAAACTAACTTGAGTTTCGTCGGGTGTTAATGGTTGATGTGATAGTCGTGCTACAGTATCAATGACTTCCCAGTGACCCTTGTATAGTGCAGATTGGGGTGATGATTCAGTAAGCTGTGCTAAGGTGCACCATGGCTTTTGCTGAGAAAGGTTGTCAACTTCTTCTTCTTCTTTTGGATTGACAAGTATTGATAATGGAAAGCCAGAAACTAAATATCCTTCATACCCAGGCTCAATGGAAGATTCATCTTCATCATCGATTGGAAACTCGTTATAATCTAATGGTACAGAGAATGTAGTGACAACCTCTAGTGTATATTCGCCAGAGTCTATGAATTGCATTTCAATTGTATATGATGAATTGTGATGATCTGTCACCAATCCTGTAATGACATTTGGACCGTATGCCCTGACATAAAAGAGTGTTCCTCCTTCAGGTGGACATTCATACGGTGGTTCGTCGTCTTCTTCTTCTGGTTCAACTACTTTGTGATTACATGTAAGTAGTATTGTGAACTTATCAAAACTGTTGACTGTAGAATGATACTTTGATTGCAATAAATTATTTGTAGGATGAGATAATGGATGAATATCAAAATATCCGGCCAATGTCTGTTCTGGACGTGCCCAGCCGGTGTAGCCGGGTAGTTCACCCGGAGATAGTGAAAAGTGGTTCATGTGTTGTTGGTGCACCACATTTTGTTGAGATTGTTTATGTGTTGATATCGGTTCTCTTCTTACATTATTATTACTAACATCATTATTATCGGACTGTGACCACTCACCCTTATTAATACCGCCACTGCTACTATTGATATAATCAGTCTCCTGACTAATTAATATTATACAACCAACGAATACCAGAAAAAAAGTCGATAATGTTACTATTTGATTGCTTTGTATCCTACTACCGCCACCGCCTCGTTGATGATGATGATGATGATTTATCCTCGTCATATTTTGCAGCTATACAATTAATCTATTATACTGAATATAATACCGTGTCCGTCAACAACAAATAGCTACGCGATGTATCATGATAGGTAATTAATACATTGACCACTTCATCACTAACTAAATGAAAGGATATCGGCGATATCCTATAAGTTATGATAAAGTATATAATAATATGTAGAACAAACCCTCACCTCTCAATTAACATCACGAGGTATATTTATCATCTTACTATCTATACGCTAATAACTTCAGATCAGTTTTAGTTTTCAATTGGTGTGATCGATGACGACATCTCAAAAATTCATAGCTGCCGCCATTTATTAATTGTTGAATGAGGACTGAGGAGTAAGAGATTGATTGACATTAATAATGAGGATTAGTAGATATCGTGATATTTGTTTCCGAACAACAACGAGTAGATATTATACATCTACATCAGCTGTTAGGTCTTTTTCGACACATACTGCAAACGATGATGTTGGTACTAACAAACAATTACCAAATAATAATCGTGTACCCATAACACTCTATAGACAACTATTAGCATGGTCAAGACGTTATCGTGATGTACCATTCACTAATCCAATACCACCCGTAACACTGCAAGGACCACAAGTCAATCCAGTTGCACTAAAAAGATTGAATGATATGAGAACATTTCTAACTCAAATAACAGGTACAGATATCGAAGAGACGATTTGGAAAAAGATCGGTAGTCATCCCTCCAATTACGCTTTGTACAATCAAGATATTGAGATAAAAGATAATATGATTACATTTCCACAAATGAAAGATGTTACCGAGTTACAGGCCGTTATCAAATCCATTTATTGGTTAAATAATGAAGGTACAATTAAGGATTGTGATACTACTGATGTTGATAATAATGAGAATACAAAGGCACAGATTTCTCTTGCATTTGAGGCTATTAAATCATGCAATGAACTCTCCTCTGGTGAGTTGGATAGTCGCCGTGAGAAGCGTGAGTTCACTGAGAAAGTGCGCAGAGTAAATACTGGTGTAGATGATGTATTACCTAATGTTTCCTATCAAGTAGGTCAGGTTGTACAACATAGAAATGAGAAATGGCGAGGAGTTGTAGTTGGATGGGGTGTCGAAAAAGATAAGAATCCTGGCAAGCTGAGCTCATTAACAATAAAACAGTACTCGTTGAAACAGGAAGAGAGTGATCATGATGATGATCATGATGATACCTCAACAACAAAGCGAGTTCAATATACTATACTCGTAGATGTTCATGATTCCAATTTACTCCAAAGTTCAAAGACTGTCACTCTCGAGTTTCAAGATGATCTAACTCAAATTGATGATCCCTGCTTACAACGGATACATAATGCTCTAATCAAGAAATATTTTGAAAGTTATAGAGATGGACACTTTCAACCAAATAACATATTGTCATACATGTATCCATTAGATGAATACTCGAATTGCAAATTGATAAACGACGGTAATGAAGATGATAAAGCCGAATCTGGAGTGTCTCCCGAGCTAGAGAAGTCAAGCATTGCAATCACCCAGGGTGTTCAGGAAATCAGTAGACGTTTATTAGTACGACTACTGTCATCAGAGTTGGTTCAAGAACAAAGGGAAGGAGACGAAGATGATGCATCTAGGCTACTAGCCTCATTGAGATCTGACGTTCTATCAATGTCAGTAGAGGATTCTCCAATATCCATGCTTGCAAAGTTGTACCATCTTCGAGTCAAAATAAATGCACTGCTGTATAGTCGGAGTGCTAACCAGAAACGACGACAAGAACACAACATACAATATAAACTGGGTGACATTGTAAGGCACAAAATATATGGATTTAGGGGGGTTGTGAGTGAATTTGATGCAACACCTCGCTGGGATGTGAGCAACTGGGATGGCTTGACACATATAGAAAACCCCAACCAGAAACCATTTTATGCCATCTAATCCCGATACACAAGATTCTATAGATGCCTTTGGGACCCCTAGAAACTGGAGGTATGTATGTCAAGATAACTTAGAGCTCTGTCCACAAGATAAGCCATTGGAATTGGAATTCGACGAATGGAAGTTTAATGAAGACAAGGGTTCGTATACTCCTTCAGCTGAGATGAAGTTCATGTACGGAGAAGATATTGGAAGACATGAGACTGAGTTGATATCAACTATTCAAAACATGAAGGTAAGTTATTGTGTCTCATTCAGTTTATGCTCAAATATTATTCTGACCTCTTTTACTATTGAAGGAAATACTGAATGAATGCCTGTTGAAGATAAGAGAAGATCGATCCTTCATATTTTCAATGGATGACTTATTCTCTCTACTCCAACAAAGTGCTAGTTTAGATGACGCCACTGTTATACAAGACCTTATAAGAGAGATATGGAAAGAGTCTTCAAACAGTGATTTGCGAGACAAACTAGATCAAGGCATTGCAGACATGTTAGAAGGCAGACATGAGTCGGCACTCAAGTCTTTTTCTAATATCGTTACAATAGATTCAAGTTATTCAGAAGCATGGAATAAGAAGTCTACAGTACATTACATGCTTGATCAGATTGCTAATTCTATTGAGTCGGCTGAGAAGGCACTCTCGCTAGATAAGAGAAACTTCCAAGCGCTTGCAGGTAGAGGGCTCCTTGAAATGGATGCCTCGCGATATGATAAGGCAATAGAATCCTTTAGAAAGTGCCTAGAGATCAATCCCTGGATGGGGACTGTTTCTGCTAGACTTGCTATGTGTATCGAACTGGAAAAGGGCAATGAATCTAAACCTTTACCGAACTCCAACAAGGGTACCACACTCAAGTAATATTGGTGAATACAGGAAGAATACTCGATCTTCAAACACCCCACATTGTCATTAATGTATTGACGTCACAATTGTCACATTCAGGGACTGAAGTGCATTGTCTCAGAGACTCCTTGTCAAGAAAGGAGTTGTGACAACATCTCCATAAAGTATCGTGCAGATAGTCTCCTGCCATCCAACTGGGCTGTAAGCCATCATTTAAACAACTCTTTGTTTCGAAATCTGAAAGATGCGCGTTATCGGGATTATGAAGATGAAAGAGAGGAGATAGTAACTTATGTTAGTGCATGTGGGTTACAAAGGAAGTCAAATAAAGACAAACTGAGTACTTCCCTGGATAATATGGGCTATCGAGATTGCATAAACTAGACCAACTCTTGCTGAAATAATATGACTCGCAACATTCAAATTTGCTCCTTTTCATCATGTCCTGTGATACCCATTCAGGTACTTTACCGTCATCTCGACAAACGATTGTTGAGCCATCATCTCCATAATCAGGGTAATACATATAATCTCCTACTTCGTATATATCAATCTCTTGTGGAACATACTGTCCATACTGTTGTACTGTATTATCTACATTGACAGGATCTGTTGGTGGAGTCGCTTGAGCTTGGGCTTCTTCTATGATTGTACTCATCGATTCTGATAGACAATTTGGTGCATACATGTAGACACTGTCACAACATGCCTCAGCTGAAGTCTATAAATTGATAGAGAGATAAGAATGTAAGATGAGGATTTGATGACATGGTGTCATAATAATATCAAGTGCCGATACGTACAAACAAATCTGAATCTATTATGTGATGATGGTCATGCTTTCCATCTGGAAGATGCGCGTTTCACGGTTTATGAAGATGAATAAAGAGATGATAATAGCTCGTGTTAGTGTTTACGGCTTACAAAGGCAATCATCAAGGCAAATCGAGTTCAAACAAAGTGACTAGATCACCGAGACTTCATTCAAACATAACATATGCACAGATAAAACAATACAAACGCGGACTTTCCAGATATACAATGTCCCACTGTTGAGTGACCGTTTAGGGGGTACCAAGGAAGACCACAATTGAAACTTGCCAGCCACTTGCCAGTACTTCCTGGATTTAGGGATTGAGTAGCGCACTCGTCATCATACTGAAAGTTGGACTGGCAACATGAAACAGCATTAGGGTAGATTTGATCTGGTTGGATAAAGTGTTCTGCCTGTCTGCCATCATTCACACAGAATGAAAGACTATGATTAGGATACCAAGGTCCCTCAGTCGAAGTCAGCGTTATGCATGGATCAGGCGTCTCCTCTGTAGTTGTACTGGCCTCTTCTGTAGTATCGACTTGCACATTGGTCTGTTGATTTGTTGATTGAGTAGTATCCACTGCGGTCACACTATTTTCCATTGCTGATATATCATCACCACCAAAGGAATCATCACATCTAATGCTTGGGTTATCCAATCGGTCATTCGTAGCATCAAGAAGTGGTGTACTAAGATCACTCAGTATATCTCCACTAATTTCCCAAATAATGTATCCATTCAAGTCATTATCTATTGCATACTCGGTCTTATCACAAATAGCTCGTTCATCATCGTAGGATACAAATCCGTTACTATTGTACATGTACTCAGTCATCGTCTGCGGATCTCGAACTGTTGTGAATTGAGCTAGCTTGTTCACAATGTTAAAGTCTGGAGATTTAGAGAGAGCGTGGTGACGCAGGCTGATTGAGATAAGTCTAATCTTCATGCTACAAAATATGATATAGAGCAAACTTCTTACACTGTGGAGAACCCTCGTCTTCCGACCAAGTCGCAGTATCAGCTTTTCCACCAAAGGTTTGACCAAAGTTGGTAAGACCATTACCAGCAAAGCTTCGGCCATAAAAAGGCAATCCTATATTGATCTGATCTGGATCTCCTCCACCCTCTTTCCAATTCTCAACACAGCCATGTACAGAAAACTCCGGCGAGCCAGACATATCATACAATGGCGCATTAGCGCCTGTCTTCTCATTCCAGGATCCATGGAAATCATACGTCATTAGATTCAACTCTGTCAGTATATCAGAAACAACATCAATCTGTATATTCTTAATGAGATCTGGTCCGCAGGGCAGTGCGGCAGTCAATCCATAGAAACGATTATTCTTCTCTCCAAGTACATCTAATGCTGTGCGTATCTCTTGTAAGAAGAGATTATAATTGATTGTATCTTGAGGTCTACCTAAGTGATCAGCATAACCCGGGTACTCCCAATCTGTGGAAACGAAGTCGAGGAGAGAATGAATATTAGCTTGGAGATAACATACATTCTGCATATCAACCATTAGACTGACCTATATCAATCCCATCAAAGTCATAAGCTTCAATCAACTTCACACAATTCTCAGCAAATCGTTTTCTACTCTCAGCACTTGCCGCTAATTCCGAGAATGGCCCACTTAACGTCCAGCCACCTATACTAGGATATACTTCCACACCTGCATTATGTGCTTGATATATCAACCCTGTCTCGTATTTATGTCCGGCACATGTTGGTGCATCATTCTCTTTATCCCATGAACAGTACTTATTAGTGGATTGTCCCTCGATGTAACTCCAATCATATTCTCCATAGAGTGTTATCGGATCTGCCCAAGGATCAGTACCCCATATATTGCCCTGAGTATTTATCTGGAAGATGCACGTTCGGTTTATGAAGTTGAAAAGGGATGATATAGTTACTCAAGTTAGTGCGTGAGTTTGCAAAGACAATCAAATAAAGGCAAACTAAGTTCAAATGAAGTATTCGAATGGCCAAGTCTTCACAACACATGTACCTGAAAAAATGCAAAGTTGTATCGTGTAACCTTGGAATGGTCCAAGTTCTTCGGCGCTGCCAATCCATCACGATCATACCATTGCCATGAAGCATAGTATGCTATTATTGTTTTGGAATGTGAAGTAGTTTGTTTCGTCCACCATTGTGTTGCGGTTGTTGTTGCAATGGATGATATGAGATTGAGTATTATTGTTATACTGAGGATTGTTATTCTTTGTCTTGTGTTGGTCATCATTATTATGTGTTTTCTGAACCCCCTGTCGATTTATTTAATTTATCTTTTCTACTGTTATAGTTGCCTCTTCCTCTCTTTATTGCAATTCATATCATTGTTATCATCATTTTCCTACTATTAAAACTCCCGCTCTTATTTTGTGGGCTTATGTAAAATTATTTACCTCTGTTTACCTAAGCCCTTATTTCGTACCGGTACTCCTCACATTTTCGGTAGTGAATGATGCCTACATAATGAATGTTCCTCTACTTATTCGATGTACATACATGTAATCGTAATGGCTAACGCTTGACTCAAATTACTCTACAACTTTTGTACAACAGCGCCAACATATAAACAAACATTATCGAAAGTTCCAAAATGGTTTACAGTTCCAGTTCTCTTGATTCAATATTGGATGCCTGTACATGAATTTCTCTCCTCCATCGCTAGTAGTGGAATTGGATTCTTCAAGCAGTGCTACTTTCTATCTCGATGTAGGGATGTTAGTTTGAAGAGGTATGAGGATACGAAAGGTGAGGTATGAGATATAAGTACACAGATGTAAAGCTATCTGTGGTATTACTTACCTCCTCTTCATCATGTATTCTTGCAATACTGATCGGCAAGTGCAAAGAATTGATAACAAAAGTATTCTCAACCGACTTATCTATTGAGTATGTAATGATAATCATAATGAAGAAGAAAATAACACCCATGACTGGATGTTTCTTGATTGCGAGGATACTTGAAAAGATGACAATGGATGAATACAGAGTGATGAAGACTATTCGAGACCAGTAGTAGAATATCTTTCCGCCTCCCTCACATCGCTGACAGTAGACGAATAAAGCATTATGGGTGTGTACTTTTGTTGCTACCCAGAAGAATATCGAGGTAGCACCCAACATGACTGGAGCCATAAAGCTATACACTATTGCAATCATCAATGCATAAGATAACACGGGAGCATAAAAACCTACAAGAATATCGTGTGTAAGTCAAAGTCAGAATGCGAGTACAATCAAACGAGTCAAAAGACATCGTCAACTCAACTACTTACCAAAAATGAACGCCCTTTCAAACTCTGGAGGAGCATTTAGCCAATCGATGAAACGCCTTGACTTTGCATTCAAATTGATCAGGGGTCTATATAGAGCTTGCTTAATTAAGGATCTCCATTGAAGTAACTGAAGCATCGTCTCCTGTCCAGTAGCTAGGATGATAAGATTCATTAAAAAGGAGCTCTGTCTTATGATTCCAAAAGCAAGAGTTTGAAGGAACTCATCAGGGTTATTTCGAAAGCATTGCAAGGCTTGAAATAAAGTTATACTGAAGAATGTGAAGAAGATGTTTGCCAACCGATATCCTGTGTTCCAAAGCAAAACAAACTCATCACATCTTTTATGGCTCTTGAAACGAATAACTCTCATGGCGAGTAGGAAGAAGATATTAGGAAGCCAGAGTAGTATGAGGGAAATCACATACACAGGAAGGTACCCATAGAAGAAGGTTTCGGATAGCCCAATCTCGTCAAATATTGTGTACTACATATGGCAAGTTTGACAGGAGAAAGTAAGTGAAAGTGCACAACATATGAAATAGTATAAACGAAGAATGATGTAATACTTACAGTCCAGCTTTGGATAACTGTCACTAAAGCTCCCCATCCTAGGATACCAATTAGCAATAGGGATTCAACAAGAATCTTTCTACTTTCCAGTGTTGTTCTTTCTACACACACATTCGCCCAAAAGACATCTCTTGGGTCAGGTGCATCCTGTGTCAACATCCAGTAAGGTTGACCGGACAAATTACATTGAACAGCAGCTTGTTTACTGGCAATAGACTTGAATGTTACTATGCCTGTACCCGAAAAGAATTCAGATTCTTCTCCAAAGAACTTTCTCACAGTAGATGGAATGAACAGCGAGTACAGTTTCTGAGCTGCAAATTGAGATGGATTATTTGACTCTTCCTCTTCTTTCAATGATTGCAGCATCTTACTCCACTTCATTCTAGTCTGGACGATATTGTAGTACTCTTGATCAGCCAATGTATTGGCCTCGTTGATTTTATTTGTGTAGTAGTCCAGTGCATCTACATTCTTCTCTGAGCAAAGCCCAGCACTTCGGATTTTTGGTTTCATTGGCTTGGATATACTTCTTCTACAGCCGATGCTTTTGCCCTCCTTTTGCCACAGCCACATCCTCATCGCTAAAAGGTATTTAGCGATATGGCTCCGACTGCTAGCTCGGTATCCTCAGAGAAATCTTTGCCTGCGGCGATTTGAGATCATAATGATTGCAATTGCGGCTAACTCGTTATTAGATATATCCTATCATCCGTGGGTTGTATCATTTATACAATGAGTAGTGCTAATAATAATAACTCATCACCCCAAAGTAATAATTCCACCGGTATTAATCATACAGTTAGCAATGAGAGTGTAGACTCCGCATCACCAAATGCCAATGCTAATCTTGACACATTTAACTTTCGAGGGCTTGATTCTGCTACTCGAAATGACAATAACAATGATCTTTTATATGATGATATGAATGTGGAATCACATCCACCTGCCGAGAATGCTCGTGGTCGTATTAATACAAGTACAACCCATGCTGGCCGCACACGTTCACGTTGTAAGTTTATTGTTCATTGTTGTGTTTATGTATTTTAATATATATTTGGGTTTATAAACAATAATTGTAATTAAATCTAACAATCATCTATATACACAAATATATCATACTTGCAGCACCAGCACCGCGATATGCAAACAACAACGGTAACAATAATTCACAACAGAATGCACCCACACAAATTCCTGCAAGAGGTGTAGGGGTACGATTTTCTCACAATGATAGTGGAACTATGAGTATAAGCATTATGGGGCATCGATTATATGCCCCAAACATTGCACCTGCATTGCTCAGTAGGATTAGCACTGGACAACTATCAACGGGTATTTTTACAGGAAGGCCATCTGGATTATTACTACCAAGTAGGTCTAGAAGAGGTAATGGTAAGTTTATGTGTTGAGTATGATTAATATATTAATATATTTCGTGTTATTAATATGTGTTGTATTATTTCATAAACATTTGTATCTAAATTGTAGCAGCAGAGAATATGGCAATGGTAGCCGAGGAAGAGACAGCCGAGGAGGAATCACATGATGCAGGTAAGTTCACGTGTTATGTATGATTAAATGTTACTATAATCTAATAAATATCATAAACCAACCTCTTAAAATTGCAGCATTATCTGGAGGAGTAGACAGATTCGAAGTAATGGCCGCTGCGGTTGCTCAGCCGAATCAAGGAGATGCCGTCCCAGGTGGTGCCGCCGCGTTGGTTGCTGGTCCTGGGAGGAATGTTGCTCAGCCGAATCAAGGAGATGCCGTTATGCCTCCGGCACTAGGTGCCGCCGCTGCTGGGAATGTTGCTCAGCCAAATCAAGGAGAGGCTGCCGCACCCGCGTTGGTTGCTGGTCCTGGGAATGTTGCTCAGCCAAATCAAGGAGATGCCGTTATGCCTCCGGCACTAGGTGCCGCCGCTGCTGGGAATGTTGCTCAGCCAAATCAAGGAGAGGCTGCCGCACCCGCGTTGGTTGCTGGTCCTGGGAATGTTGCTCAGCCGAATCAAGGAGATGCCGTTATGCCTCCGGCACTAGGTGCCGCCGCTGCTGGGAATGTTGCTCAGCCAAATCAAGGAGAGGCTGCCGCACCCGCGTTGGCTGCTGGAGCTCAAGAGGGTGCTGGAGCAGGGTTAAATGCTATTGCATTGGCAATGATAGCAGGAGTTGGAGAAGGGAATGTTGATGATGTTTTACCTATAGGGCAAGGTATTATGCTTGATTGTGGATTTGCCCCAGGAAGTGATATTACGAGTCTTGAATTATATCTGTCAAAAGATGTACAAAAGCTAGGGGCAACGTACTTTCGTGTACATGGTGTAAACCCAACGACAGGAGAAGAGTTTGTGGAAACAGGTCTCCGTACAGGAGGTTTGATTGACCTCGCTTCAAGAATGGGAATCAATTATTCCCTTATACCACTATATTTCCACCATCCAAGAGGAAGATATGCTATGCATGTAGCTGATGTATATGGATTTAGAAATCCGGATGGAGAATCTCTTGGGGTTATCACAACAGGGCGAAAGAATGACTACTGGAATTTGCGTGTTCATGATTCGAAAGGACAGTATTATACTAGCATTCCCATGGCATGTGCAAGTATTCCAGGAGCTCCTAGCGTTACATGTATTGCAGAAGCACAACATGTTAATGAAATGAACGCTGGAAGAGCTCAGGGATTACCTCCTGGTACTACCTATAAGGTTGACGACAATGGCTTTGTACACTTGTATACACTTCCACCCATTGCTGCAGATAACGAACATGGATTTGATATTTTTTCGGATACTTTGGACAACGTTTTATCAGCCGTACCTCTCCTCATTGGTAATGATGAACTTTGGTCCGTGGTAAATGGTTTGAGGAAAAGTTTAGGTCAGCTGTTGAGTTTGACTTTACCACAAACTCATCCAGGACTAATTCGAGTATTTACAGATTGGAGTAATGATGAAACAAATCATGTCTATTCAATGAATGGCACAGTAGCTTGGATCAGAAGTGGAAGGCTGTTATCTGGGATGAAGAAACTGAAGAAGTTGACGCTTTGTCACTTCATCTGGCAATGGAATACTACTCGATCATTGATTGTTACTGAGTTTGGGCTTACGGAACAGCAAGCTGTTCAATTAAGTAGTGATTTAGCACAACCTATTGCTAATGCAGGACGGCCACCAGTGTAAGTATTATTTACTATATTTTTATCTGCCGAGAATATACATTGGACTCATCATCTCCTTTATTAATTGCATTGCATAGCTTCATTGGTCTACCAGATTATGAAGAGTGGAACGATATTGTTTTCCCTGATCCCATCGAACTGCCAAATGAAGAAGAATTCAATCTTCAAGCTGAGGCTCCAGTTCAGGCCGAGCCACAAGCTGGAGCCATGGGTCCACCCCCTCTCCTTCCTGGTCAACAAGTAGTCGAGCAGCCACTCCCTCCCGCTCAGCAATACGTGGCCCAGGCCGAGCCACAAGATGAGGCCCAAGCCGGCAACCCTGAAGATCAAGCAATTGAAGTTGTCCATATCTAAGCACCTGTTTGTGTAGGGGGGTTTCCTCACTTTGTAGCTGCTGGGGGTTATTTTCATATTCACGAGAGACTGTGCTAGTTAGTTGTGAGAAGATGGATATCATGTTTCATGACAGGGTTTCATTAGCATAGCTAAATTTAGATTTCAAGGGTAACATACAAACATATATTAACATTTAATCATCACTACAATCCACACGATTGGGTGTCGTCCATCCACACGTGACATTTAATCATCACTACAATCCTCACAAAACCTAGCAGATCGAACACGACGAACTGGAACATCATCATAGTCATCAGAATCATAACCCTCAAACAATCGGAAGCCAGCAAAGAAGATCTTATCCTTGTGACGAACAATACCAGTATCATCATCAACAATCCAGCCATCATCCTCGACCATCTTCATAAATGCAGCATCCTCATCTTCATCATGAGTAACCTTCATGTGGCACTGAAGGCATAAAGGAAATGTCTTCTTGTGTTCACGACGGGCGGCACCGAACCAAGTTAAGTTGAATCCAAAACGGCGGATTGCCTTCATAACCTTTGATTCGGTAGCACCCTTAGATGGATTGAACCACTTCTTACCCGGCTTGAGATGATGACCATGCAGACCGGGGTAATCTGTGAGAGGCTTGTTATCAAAATGGATCTTGCAGAAGTAACATCCACCAGCCATCCTCTTCTCCGCCTGAAGATAGAGACGCATCAACTTCATCTTTCGGAGTGCAGGTGTCATCTTACTCCAACTCAACTCATCAAATGCGGCAACATCTTCAATAGCAAAGACAGTAGCACCCTCGATCGCTTTCTTCACAGCATCAAACTTATTGTACAATCCAATGTTGTCAAGCATCATCTGTACAGCCTCGGCCAAAGCAATGCACAGAGGATCCTTTTGTACTGCACAGAAGGGTCGGAAAGGAAAGGAGTAGCCTCGAGTACACTCAGTTGGTAATTGATCGTACAAGTCAGGGCCATACCTAATGAGAGATATACAAGTGAGATGGTGATGAGAGAAAGTATATGAAATGAAATAATACAACAACATAACAATACTTACTTGTTGTGGCATACCCAGCATTCGAGTCGAGTCTTGACAAACTCAAAGAGGATTTCCTCTAATGACTTGCAAAGGCAATCAGCAGCAACCTCAAAGCACTTTGTACCTTTAGAGTCTCCATTAGAGGTCTTGTCATCCAACCAATGATTACTCTCAAACCCAAGAGCACCATACTTTGTATCGCCTCCAATCAATTTACCACAACACGCGCACCCTAACTGCTTGAACCGAAGTGTATACATCAGCATCCTCTTGAGAAAATGACCAAGACGGTCCTTGGTGAAACGACCAGGCACCTTCTTTCCATATTCATCCACCGTGTCACGAATATCATTTCTGAATAGATGAATGTCGACACCAACTTGTTGGAACAACGCCTCAACAACCTTCAAATCATTCATTGAGTGGTACCAAAGTGTATTATTGGCAGATGATATAATACGATGAATCAATGCAATCAATGCTTTCATCTTAGGACATCCAAGAATCTCAGAAATAGGTGTATGGTCTTTGTGTTCAGGCGGGATCTTCTCGGCTTCATCCAGAAGCTTACCATAGAATGTATTAAAGGTATCAACAGTATATCTCACTTTTTTTCTATTCTCGACGGGAGAAGGCGAACGAGTACGTTGGCCACGACTTGAAGAAGGCTGTCTATGTGAACAACAGTCTTGAGTACACGATGAGCTGCATGATCTATTCCCAATATTGCTCAACGCTGAACGGCCAGTTTGTAAGATAGCCCCACAAAGACTAGAAGCTGCTGCACTAGCAAAGGACGATGTTGGTTCCTCACTACCCTCCTCGGTAGCTCCTCCGAGATCATCTGCTGCAGCTTGTTGAAAGAAGAAGATTAAAATCAGTGCCGTGAGAAAAGCCTGTTGTTCCTTTGTAGCTCTACTGAACTGGAGAATGACGGCTTTTATAAACCCAAATCCGAGCCAAACAGCAACTCCAAACAATGAATCAACGACGGTGAATGACAATGATTGTAGAACATAGGAGCCAATACTAGCCCAGACGAAAAGACAGAGCCAATAAAGTAGAGCACTGGAAAAGCCATGTGGTGGCGGTGGCTTGCCACCTTTACCGCCTCCACCGCCACGATTACCTATACCTCCAGACCACCCACCAATGCTATTCCTCCATTGATCAATTGACCAATACATATTCTAATAGCACATGGGACACTTTGACAGATTATGCGAAGTACTATCTTAGGTACGACTAAAAAATATCTCCAACACTCATATCTACATTTCGCATCAATAGCATCAAACTTTGCTATCAACTTTAACCGATGTTGTAGTGTGCTTTCAAGATGAGATGTATCGATCATCATCTCAGCGGACTCTATCTGTCCAGGGAATAGACTTTCAAAGCAATCTTGAAGGTTGGTGTCTGATCTTAGAGATTCTGTTTGAAGACAAGTGATTGCAGCCGTAAGAGTCGAGATTCATTCCATACTATACTATCACAACTTACTCACTTGGTACACAATCAACCATTACACTGTTACTATACTTTCGACGATAGGGAAGGGGCTTGTCTGAAAGACCGCCAACCGCGAGGAATTTGTGACGTAGTGTAATAAAGAACTCCCATTCTATCCATAGCCTTCTCATTATATAAAAGTAGAGGATGATAGTAAACACAACAATCCAAACTATCAACAAGGAGTCATCTGGTATCGAGTTGATTGTCAACGTAAGAAACCCATCCTGACTTGTATTGTCTGTAGATTGAGTTGCCTCGTGAGATGTATAGTATATAGGCAAGATACAAATAAGGCTAGCCATGAATGGATAACACTTTAATTGGAGTAGAGATTACATATTTGAGACTCAGCCATATCATAGGTATAAGATAGTTGCACATATTACTCACAGTAACATCAAATCCAAAACGTGCTAATCGTATTAGCAAGTATGTATCAAGTCCAGCACACTTTAGCAATTCTTGTTCACCTTCAGTTAAGATCTTTCCAGGGTTTTCAGTAGGAACAGATAGACGTCTACTATTTTCATTATTATTTTGAGGTGATGTAGGCAACTTTGAAGCTAATTGTCTGCAACACTTGGTAATACAATCTTGAAGGAAGAAGAAGCTAAGTAGAAACTTTATGAAATTGCCCCATGTGTGGAATCCAGGAGGCATAAAAAGATACTTCAGTCGATAAGGGTACTTCAAGTCTGACTCAACAGTAGTTGGCTCGTCTTCGTCGTGTCTAATACTCTTTTCTTGGAGTACCGGGCTATTTAATCTGAGATTATTGTTTCCTGAAAGTGAATTGTTTAACTCTTCATCTTTGCCATCGTCATTATTAACCTCTTCCTCATTGTTGATGGATTCATCATTGACAGGATTTGTATCAGGTATCTCATCACTTAATTCTTCTTTTGTCTCTTCACTGGCGATTGGACTATCATCATGGAAAGGTTCACTGTGTATGTTTTCCGGTAGTTGAGTATCCTCCCCCTCATTGTTGCATACATCATTACCTGTTTCATCACTATCTTTTGTGTCGCCTAGTAAAGTATTCGTTTCCTCTGTATCTTCGTCCCCGTTACCTTTACCTGATTCGACCGTTTCAAGTGATTCATCTACATCCTTGATTTCGTTTTCTTTTTGTGTAGTACTAAGTTCGAGTTCACTACCAACAACATCGCCACTATGTAAGTTAGATTCTTTTTCGGCAACATCATTCAATGAGTTTGGATCCACTTGGAGTGATACTAATGGCGATTGTTCCTCTCCTTCTTTAAACTCGTCTTCTGGAAATAGATCAGCAATAGTCTTTCGCCAATTTGGTGACATTTGTGCATCTACTTCACTCTCTTCTACACTATTATGTCTTTCATTACTTGGTTGATATGCATGTGAATAATCATCTTTAAACCCAGGATAAAAGGCATATCCATCTTCATCTACGGTGAAATGCACATCTGGGAATGTTTTAATCAATCTCTGTCCATGATTATTACAACAACAGTTATGATAACATCCAGTTCGACAGCAATTGTAATACCCTCGCCTTTCACGTTCTTTCCGTGCCTCATTAGCAGCTCTCGAGTATCGTATATAAATTTTATCCAAAGTTAGGAATATGAATTCAAATAATGAAGGCCTAACTTTGCAGCAAGTTGATTTGTTGTTATTTGTATTGCCACTTTCTTCATCATCATTTAGATATCCATGCCATAAACTACGGCTAATCATTAGTGGAGGAGGACTTCTACCTGGCTGTGTTAATCTCTTTCTATCATAAACATACTTGCCAACTATAGGATCCCTTCTAAAACATTCATAACCCAATAAGCACAATACAGCAACTGATGCAGCAATGAATAAAGTAGACCTAATGGCATCCCATGTTAGTAATATCTCAGTACTACTTTCTGTGGTTGTTGAGTTGTAGTTTTTTATACCACATTCAATTTGTAAATATCTATGACTGTAATCGTTATTATGATTTATTGAGTTATATACATGATATAGTAATGTTGAAATTGGAGATAGGAATGCGACTAAAGTAGTAAGATAGAGATAGAATAGAAATATTAATAGTAAGTGCATGAAGAAGGAAACATTAAATATAAATAAGCATGCACAATACTTTAGCATACAATAACACTGCACAGCATAGATACATACCACCTACAACTTCATGATTGCAACAAAAAATTATGACACATGTTGAGAACTTCTTACCTGAACATACAATGATTAAGCTGGTATTATATGGCACTTCTATACTCTTGTTATTAGTGTGTGGCACCGCTGATGGATGGCTATTGATCTTCATCATTCATCACATATAATACATATGAATGTAGAGTCCGTTGCTTCTATGATCAGTCGGTATGTATCCGTTCTGGGTACTTTTTTCTATTCTTTTTTTTTCTCCTCTCATCCTCATCTTCATAGATTCAACATTATCGTCATTGCAATACATGATGAATAATTGAAGACTAATTAGTAATGATGGATGAAAACGATTCCAATTCAGTAAATGCGTGGAAAGGAACAGCCGATTTGGAACTGAGAGTTGACACTACTGTCAAGGACGCAACAAGTCAAAAAAATGTGACGACGAAGAACAAGCGGATATCTTCTACATCATCGTCGGCTACTACCGACAAAACAAAGGTTCGTCCTATAAACAATGATGTTAATGTAGATGATGATGAGATGGACTATGTCCCGAAATGGGCTCGTAGTTCCAAGGCAACCAAATCGTCATCTAATAGTAGCAATGACGACAATGTTGACGATTCATCCATCGATCAACATGTCGAACAAGATAAACAGTCTCAATTTCAACCAACAGATGAATTGCCACCATTTGCAGATGAAGCGTCAATAGCATTACATAAGGAGATTAAACTATTAGAACAACGTAGAGATGAAGCAGCAAGTACTACCCGTTCTAATAAGGAACGTGTTGATATAATAAATGATCATCTACGTAGTATCCGTCAAGAGATTGATCATACCAACTCATTAGTTGCAGCCAAGAAGAGTGAAGTTGATACAGAAGAACATTTATTATCATTATCTAAAAGAGAATTAGGACAAAGTGTACGAGATACGTCAAGTATTGAGAGTGATAACGCCACCGTCCAAAAGAATATCAAGAATGCACAAAGTCAAATCAAGATTGCAGAGACTGAATTAGAAAAACTTAGGACGGATCTCAATTGGAATCAAGAAGAGTTGGAACAATGGGCAACTGCTGCTACGAAGAAGGAGGAGGAAAGTTTAGCACTGCAAAAGTATACATTATCAGATGAACTCAAGATTAAAGAGCTGTCACTTACCATTGAAGATTTAACAAAGGCATCGGTTGAGAAGAAGACATTGCTTGAGAATGAGGTAACAGAGACAAAGTCGAATCAAACTGAACTTGAGAAACTCGCTGAACGATTTAAGAATCGACATGATGAAAGGAGACAATTGCTACAGCAGTGGAAGGATACAATTGAATCAATGAATAATCGAGATCAATCTATTAATGAATTAGCTGGACAGTACTCTACTTATGCACAGAAGGAAGATGCAACCAAGAAGTCTCTCTACATGAATAGAGAACAGTTTGAGGTTCTAGAGGTAAGATTATGTATTTGAATGTGTATCTTAATGTATGTACATGTGTATATTATAATACTCACAACATACATATGATATGCTCATCTCTATACACTACAGACTGAGAAGGATGAGACTCAACAGGATATAGATTATAAGGAACGATTCTTACAGACTAAGCGTCAAGATCTATCTTCATTGCAAGAGACTGAGAACTCACTACGAGATGAAGTAGGATCGTTACAAGCTGAGAATTCAATGGTGATTGGTTCTGTCGAGAATAAGCGAACCGAGCGTAAACGAGCTCAGGATGGACTAAATGAGAAGAAGGAGCGCGTTGGATTCTTGACTGAACAGCTTGAGACTGTCGAGAACAAACTAACCAATGAAAGACAGGGCACTACATCCAAGGAACGCCTTGCTGAATCGATAGAAAAGACATTGGCAAGTCGAGAGAAGGAACTGCAGCAAGCCGAGAAGAACATCACGAGTCTCAAGAACAAAATGTACAAGGACTCGTTGAGACTGGCCGATCTACGAAAGCAAGAGGCAGACTTGATTTCAGACATTCACGGTGCTCAAGCCAACATAAAGAACTTTACATCAAAGGTGAATGAGCTTGATAACAAACGTACTAGACAGAAGGAGCTGTTGTATAATGCAGACTTTCAATTGCAACAAATGGAGAAGAAGGTATCCCGTGGACTTGGTGAGCGCTCAACTGAAGAGCAGGAGAAACTGCAAGTGCAAATTAAAGTACTTACGAAGGATCTTGAGTCTGAGAAACAAAAGAAGAACCTACTAGTTCAACAGCAACGCAAGCTCCAAGCTGAACTACGTGCTTGGAATAGAAAGTATGAAGTGACCGACTCAAAGTACAATGAAACTGTACAGAAGATTGATGGTATTGGCTTGGAGATCTTTGCATGTGAGCAAAGTCTAAAGGAAATGATTGTAAAGAAGGATGAGGCAATGGTATCACATGATGTGACGCTATTAGATGTTAGACGTCTTAGAGACTCATTACGCACACTATTAGAGGAAGTAGATACCTTGAGACAACAAGCTATCGAATCTGCATCTACTATGCGGGAGAAGAAGGATGAGGCGGTAAGTATCAATGAGGTCAAGTCAGCCCAGCTTAGAATATCCAAAGATGAACGACACAAGTCGGCAATTGATCTTGGTAAGCTCAAGGTCACTCTGGAAAAGACCAAGTCAAAGTATGATATGGTTAGGGCGGCTAATGCGGGCAAGGGTGGAGGAAATGGGTATGAATCTCCAGAACTCAAGCTTATACTAGCAGCTCAACAAAGAGAGGAGTTGCAACAAGAAGGAGATAAGCTTGATGATACTATTCAAAAGAAGGAGAAGGAGATTAGAACAATGAAGAAGACCCTTACGCAGCTTCGAGAACGCAATACAAACTTTCGTAGTTCATTTGCACGAGCTGATATGAATGGCGTCCAAGCACAAGAGTTAAAGCTCCTTGAAGACAAGGCACAATCTGCAGAAGAAGCCTTGGTCAAGGTTCGAGGTGAACTATCAATGATAAAACAATGTCAAGTAGATGATACAAACGAGCTTGAAAAAACCGTGCAGCAGCTTGAGAATCATGAGAATGATATTATGCTGCTTGCCAAGAACAAGAGCGCTCTTTCTGCTGATGTCGGCAAAGCTAAAGAGCAACTTGACGAGTATAGTAAACAAATCTCATGCGAGAGTGTGAATGATGAGAGTGTATCATCTAGACAAGCTGATTTGCAAGAGAGGTCATATCATGCTGATATTATCGAATTACAGGCAACCAAGCTAAAAAGTTTGTTGTTAAATTTGGCTGATGAGTTCCCTGAATTGAAAGAAGATATTCATACTGACTTTAAGAAGATGGGGCTTTGATTGCACATAGAAGTGCAAGCATTTGCACATAGATGTGCAAGCATAATCATTTATATTTTAACACATATATTATATATTCAATCATTGTACTAAGAACATTTCAGTGCAGTCCACACAAACGATCTCAAGTCAACGATTCATAGTATCTTCGCCAAACCATCAAGACAATCAAAACGAACACTCTCATACATCAGCTTCTGGTGTCTCCTCGATGATAGGAGATGGTTCTTTGAATGCAGTTGGCATTTGAATAGCTTGTAGCTGCATAGCTGGAAGGTGCGCGTTTCACAGTTGATCAAGATGAAGAGAGACGAGAGTAACGTATGTTAGTGCATTCAGGAAATCAAATGAAGGCAAACCAAGTTCTAATGAAGTAGTCAACTCGTCGAGACTTCATATAAATAATACAAACGCGGACTTTCCAGCCTTCACCATTGTCTCCACTTGCTCCTGTGTTGCACCTTCTTTATCCTTTTCTCTCAATGTTTGTGATACCTTTTCGGCTGCCCGTTTATCTCCTACATCTTCCCAGCGGCCAGTGTCTTCATTCATCCGCAAGAAGCGGCTTGGTGGCTGTGCGCATCTAAGTGCTTTCACTATCAATTTTGAAATTGTAGGCTTTTCAACCTTTTTTGCATAGGAATAAGTTGATCGATATGTATCAACAATATCCCTAAGCCTCTGATTTCCAGGATGAGTGTTGGTGCGACCGCCTCTTCCAAACAATACATCTTCATCGTTTGGTAATATCTCGCCAGTGGATGATGAATTCTGAGTTGGAAGGGAAAGGAATGTTTCAATCTTTTTATGACCAATATTTGTAAAAGATTCAACCCCAGGCACTTCAATGTGTGATACTTGTGTGGGTATTGGTAGCATCTTTCCACCAGCAATCTTTCCCCTCTTGTTTGAGCTTTCCGATTGATCAGTTGTTGACGATTTACGCTTCTTTCGCTTGATAGGAGATTTCTTAGTTGTATCTACTGCATCACCTTCTTCTCCCTCCTCCTTCTTCATTGAACTCCACCTAGATTTCTCTCTCAATGCTTGAGATGATTTCCACGCCGCTTCCTTATCACTCACTGTTAATAAAATAAGATAGTACCAACGGTAAAAAAGAACACAATCATTGAAATATAATTTCAACATAGGTAACAGTAAGAAGAGCATTAACTAAAGAAATCATATCAGAAGATGCACTTCAAACATAAAATGTACACATCACATCTTACCCTCGTACCACTTATTATCTTCACCCTTTCGTAAGAATCGTCCAGGGTTATCTCCCTCTTTAATTGCCTTTACAACCTGACGTGCCACATTTGGTTTTTCGATCTTTTGTGCTGAGACGTAAGATGGACGGTATGTATTAATCATATCACGATATCGTAAATTGCCTGGATGTTTATTGGTATGACCTCCCCTACCAAATAATACATCCTATAATGATATTGGTATAAAGATTTAATATAAACTGTAAGAAGAGAATCAATCGTGATATTTCTTAATCAAAACAACACAACAACTTACATTATCAGTAACCATTACCTCCTGTTGAACAAGAATAGGATCGACAGCCAACATAGCCGCAGATTGCAGAGCATCATTATGCAGTTGAGATGTCGGGTCATCCAGTGCTAGTTGTTGATCGCTTGGACCAAGATCTCCAAGGGAAGATGACGGAAGAAGTTGTTCTTCTTCTTGCTGCTGCTGCACTTCCATATTGTTAATAAGTTCTTCTTCTCCGCCAACACCAAAATCAGTACCTAAACCAGCATCAGAGCCAAGATTATTATCATTTGTATCCATTGCAATGGTTGATATTTAATTATCTCCTCCGTAGTCAATCACGCTCTTGATTGATGATTGTTGATTGAATTATTTACCATATTTGCGATGGTGGTTTGTTAGAAAAAAGTACGAAAGCGTGACTCAGGATACTCTATTCTCTCTTGACCTACTTACTATGAGGTTGTTTGGCATTGTATGTATATAACAAGGTCAATAAAACATCCAGAATGGTTGTAAGTCCATCCATCATACTTTTTACAGCCACATGTAGGCAGGTTTCATGTGTCATATCAGGCAAAAATTCTGATTTTCTGCTGACTCTCAGGCAATGTTTGGCCAACAAGTGGGGGTATGGCATCATGTAGGTGCTACAATAGTGGTTGTTTGGCATTGTATAGGTGTATAACAAGTTAATGAACACTCCAGCCATGATTGTAAGTCCATCCATCATACTTTTACCGCCCCATGTAGGCAGGTTCATGTCTCAGATCAGGCAAAAATCCTGATTTTCTGCTGACTCTCAGGCAATGTTTGGCCAACAAGTGGGGGTATGGCATCATGTAGGTGCTACAATAGTGGTTGTTTGGCATTGTATAGGTGTGTAACAAGTTGATTAACACTCCAGGAATGATTGTAAGTCCATCCATCATACTTTTACAGCCCCATGTAGGCAGGTTTCA
>Ga0214480_100052_pt1 | contig 42723 bp, 30 predicted proteins | sample M1_20Mar14CPVII9_3_FD_165042 | JGI IMG/M metagenome (GOLD analysis project Ga0214480, IMG submission 165042) | Marine eukaryotic communities from Monterey Bay, California, United States - M1_20Mar14CPVII9sort6BwellE17 | ecosystem: Environmental > Aquatic > Marine > Unclassified | place: USA... | reverse complement strand
ATGCCCGTCGTGAGGATTTAGTATTATGTGATGTGTATTGCAATACATCAACAGATGTAGGAGTAGTAGAAGTAGAATTATTATCATCTGGTATTATATTTGATAGTTCAGCCTGTAAATTCTTAAGTTCTTTCATTCGTACAGATTCATGATGTAACCTTGGTATTGATCGTCGTTTGTTCGATTGTCGTCGTATTATTGATTTGGGTTGAAAGTCTTCTCCGCCCTGTTGTAGAGGTTGTTGCTGTTGTTGCTGTGACGACATGTCTCTTGTATGTTTATATATCTATCCTCATTATCAGGTCTCTATATAGATATTGTCTGATATTGTTCTGTATACCTATGTAGTAAGATCTGATCCCCTCATTAAAACAAATGGCCTCACTTTGCAACTTGAACTTTAGAACAGCCTTTTAAGACACGTGAATGGTTTCCTTCGCTTCTCAATGACATCACTCGGGGTTCTCATAGTCACGGAATAATCTGGAATAATCTATGTACGATGTTGGCGCTTATGCTGTCGACAGCTCATTATATACTTCTATCAGTGCCTGTATCGATTGTGTATATCATTTTAATACTAATTTTTGATTAGAGCTATGTTTTTGCATAGATATGAGAAGGAACAAGGATATTATATTTACGTATAGTATGTGAAAAACAAATCATCGTAATATTATAATTTGTAATACCTGAACTATATATAGCTTTTCTTATAATATATATCAATGAGAATAGAAGATGGTGACAATTAAACTTCGTCAATTACTAAGTTTGAGAAGCACATCAACATCTATTAACAGCGGCGGTGATATGAGTACTTATGATATAGATAATGATTTGAATGAAGCACAAGATGATTTAGCTGCATCAATTGCAAATCGTGAGTTGCTACTAACAGCGGCTGCAATGAAACATACCAACAATAGTAGTAGTGAAGATTCAATACGTGTACTGAGTAATGAGATTAAAATGTTACGAGATGAAATGAGAGAAAGATTTGATGTTTTGGAAAAGAAGTTTACAATCAATTTTGATAATAGTGTTAATAGTGATGTTTCTATGGATAGTAAATGTATTAAATATGAGGGCGGTGAGGTATTATCATCTCATTTGTTAGAAGAAAAGTTAGAATTAGTTAGCAAGGAGGTCGAGGATTGGACAGAGGTTACATCTAATCAAAAAGTTGTACTGAGTGGTATGCCAACAGCTGTTGGCAAGGATGACTTAAAGAGGGTCAAGAGGAAGAAACTGAAGAAGAAACAAGTCAAGGGGAAACACCGCCAGAAGAATAAGATCCAATCTCCTGCTTTTGTATCTTCTGAGGGCGGTGAGGTATTATCATCTCATTTGTTAGAAGAAAAGTTAGAATTAGTTAGCAAGGAGGTCGAGGATTGGACAGAGGTTACATCTAATCAAAAAGTTGTACTGAGTGGTATGCCAACAGCTGTTGGCAAGGATGACTTAAAGAGGGTCAAGAGGAAGAAACTGAAGAAGAAACAAGTCAAGGGGAAACACCGCCAGAAGAATAAGATCCAATCTCCTGCTTTTGTATCTTCTTCTGTTAACCCCAGCGGAAACGGCACATTAACAATCCTTGTTACATTGATTAATGCATTTCCGACATTATTATTAATGAGAGGTGGGAAGAGATTGTACATGCTACTTGCATTCATTGCAGCATCATATTTGTTCAAGGATGAAATGAATAATTTTAGTGGTATCCCAAACGAGGCGAGTGTCAGTGATGATAATAGTATCGGTGGTGGTTGGTTTACTATCGGTAGCAGTTTCAGTTTCATCCAAGGAGTTCGAGCTCTAGAAGATTGTCCAGAGCAATATATTGCTGCCGATATAGACTCGTATGATATCGGATCAAAGGTTACAATTGAAGAAAAGGTATATGAATGTACCGAGTCTCCTTGTGGTTGGAAGGTTATTGGAACTTGTGTGGGGAATATGTTTCTCCCATCATCTGCCTCGGCACAACCAACTATTCAGACTTTGGGAATGCCCGTCCACTTTCCTTCCATGATGCCATCTGCCTTGGACACTGATAGTGACGAATCAAATCTATTTGAAAGTGAGTCGGTTCCAGCTGAGTCGTCATTAGGCAGAGTGAGAATCCATTCGATACAAGAAGAGACTAGACAAGGTTTGTTTGGGGATGATGACGATGAGAGTACTCAAGCAGCTCTTTACTACCCGGATTATGTGTTGGCAAAGTGTGTGACCGAATCTTCTACCATCTTTGATAGTAGTCAGTCGTCGGCTACCATTGAGGAATGTTGTGACCAGTGGTAAGAATTTGATGTATGAGTACTCATCTAAACATGTCTTTATCATGATAACTTCTGACCTCATTATTGCTTTATCTTTACTAAAAGGTTGTTTTATGTCAATAGAGATGAATGCATCACGAAGTCGATGTTAGATACTGCTTCCCCTATTATGGCTTCTCCTCTTGATGAGGATGATGACACTGAATGGCCCACAATGTCACCAACAAGTGAATCTCAAACAATTCCACCAGCTACTGGTTCTCTTGCCGCAGCCATTCTTCCTCCTGATGACGACGATGATGATGCTAGCAGTCTCTCAACCACATGGCCGAGCTCTCCAAATCCAACTACGTTCCTGGTAAAAGCCACAGATGATGTCATTGATCTCTATCAAGGAACACGTCAAGTATTCATTGGTGTACTTGATAATGATACTGGTTCTAATCTATTCGTACATGCCATAACATCCCAACCAACCAATGGTCAATGTTCAGTTTCATTAAGTCGATCAGAGATAGTATTCATCCTTAATGAATCAACATTCATGGGTAGCGAACAATGTTCATATGAAACATGCAATGATAAGGGAAGTTGTGATACGGCAATCGTCAGAGTTAATATAGGTTTGGCTCCTTCAGCTTATCCATCTTCATCACTCAGTCCAACTATTTCTACTTCACTATTGCCTACATTGGGACCTCAATGTGAAGGTAGTAATCCACAAGTATGTGGATGTGCCAGTGTTAGACAAGCTGACTATCGTGGAAATATTGGCACAACAGCAAGTGGTAAGGAATGTATTAGATGGGACGAAACCCAGGATAGGCCACAAAACTATCCTGGCGCCGATTTAAGAGATAACAACTATTGCCGAAATCCCCGGTGGAGTCGGGTACAAAATCGTTTAGTTTCACTTCGCGCTCCAATCTTTCCTAATCAAATTCATCGTGCATATTGTTACAAAGAAGATGGACTCCGTGAGGATTGTGATATACCATATTGCTTCCCTCTAGCACCAAAGTGTTCCTCTCTGTTAGATCAAGAATCACAAGCTGCTTGTGCTTACCACCAATGTGCTGCTGGATCTGAATACGAATTGGATGATCATATTGCACCAGTACGTGCAAAAGTCAAACCTGATTGTCACTGTGAATTTGAAGTTTGGGATTGTCAGTTTGGCAGTAAAGAATGTTCTCCCGACTGGTTACCAATCGTACCCCCAGAAAATCAAGCACTGATGCAAGATTATGAATGCTGTGTCAACAAGTTGAATGACTCAAACTCAATAGCAACAGAAGCTAGTTGTGATTGTTTGATCAAGCCTGAATGTGAGGCTGGTGATCCAGCCAAGTGTGTTGACTTTGCCGATTACTGCTGTGATGAGAATGATCAGCAGTGCAAGTGTGAATCTAAAACCAAAGCCTGTCGTCTAGCTTTAGAAAGCGATGTAGAAGAGGTATCAGCAATGGCATTGAGTTACTGTGACTCTGGCAGTGATGCTTGCTGTGGAGAGAATGATTATGGTGTAGGGCTATGTACTTGTGACTACTGGGAGCAGCTGTGTACCGACTTTCCGAATGCTGAATTGACTGCTTATTATGATGAGTTCAATTACAATATGTCTACGACTGCTTGCTCTGAGGCCTCAACATTCTGCTGCAGTTCAGATCCCAGTAATGATAATTGCAAATGTGACCTTCTCACTTATGCTGTACAAACATTGGGATATGAAGACAGCAAGGACGAAGCAGATTCATCCTGCATACGCACCAAAACTCCAAAAGAGCCTCCATATCAATGTGATGGTATCAATCTACAAGTATGTGGACTCGAAAGTATTTACAATGAAACAGGAGGTTTATATTGGTACAACAATACAGGCTGGATAACTAAACAAGATCATTGTAGTTGGTTTGGTATTACATGTGATGAGGAAGACTATGTTATTGAGATTAATCTACCAAGCAACAATATCGCAGGAGAGTTCCCATCCAATTCATTATCAAACCTCTACAATCTTCAGAGGCTGCTTCTTGGCAACAACTCTTTACATGGAACAATGGCTGGTACATCTCTCAAACTGGAAGACATAGGAGGTTCAGTAACTGATACATCACTCTTCTTCAACCTCCGAGATCTGACACATGTGGACTTATCACAAAACAATCTGAGTGGAGAAGTTGATGTACTCTTTGCACCGGCTTTGCAGTATGTCAACTTTAGCCACAACAATTTTACATCAATCAACAGTTTCAAGAAGTTTAAGCGATCACATCAGACTCTAACCATTTGTGATGTGAGTAACAACTTCATCAATACAAGTGCTAGTGATCTCATGAAGAGTTCACCTCCCAACATTGAGCAGTTAATTGTGTCAAACAATGTAATCCATGGTCCGTTGCCAACAACTTTGGAAGAGTTAGCCAATTTGAGAATATTTAACATGAGTATGAACAGTTTGTCTGGGGAGATATCAGACTTTTCAAATTCTTATCCTAATCTGCAAGTATTGGATTTATCAGATCAAGGTAGTAGTAGTGCTGGTCTTGTTGGTAACATACCGGAGAGTTTAGCCAATCTACCATTCCTCTCGACTTTGAACCTTGGTGGAAACCAACTATCAAGCATCATCCCTCCAGTCCTTGGCAACATGGGACAGCTTAGAGTATTGAATCTATCAAGCAACAAGCTAAGTCAACCGATTCCAAAAGAGTTGGGAAAGTTAGGTGAGTTTGCTCATATCATTTGTGCATGTTGTCGTTCTATGACTTTAATCTTACACTTGCCTGCCTTTACGGCCATGTGCCCTAGCCGATCTTGAGTTGTTCGATCTCTCGAATAACGAGTTGATCGGACAAATCCCATCTGAGCTAAATCTACTTGCCGCTTCGATACATTTGAGTGGCAACTCGGACATGTAAGTATGTGTATGATGGATATGTACAATAAGATATACACAATCTAACCTCTTAATGTCATACTCCCAATCAAAGGATGAATCCAGCACCATTGGAGCTTTGCTTTCATCCTAACTTCTTTGACCTTAAGAATGATACAAGCTTCTGTCCAATAGAACGAAATGCCTTGAAGGACTTTTACGATTCATCCAAGGGTGGAGAGTGGACAGTCAGTACTTATTGGGTTGATCCGTACATTAGCCACTGCCAGTGGTATGGTATCAAGTGCAAGGAGGATACAAATGAACACATAACAGTCAAATTGGAGCTACCAACTAATGGATTATCGGGTACGCTAAGCAAGAGCATTTCAAGTCTAAGTGTGCTTGAGGTTCTCGACTTGAGTGATAATGACATCAAGGTGAGTGGTGTTTGTGTAGCAGATAAGAGATCTATCTATTTCATTCACCATACAGACTTATCATATCTCTAATATCTCCAGGGAACCATTCCATCAGAGATTGGTATGCTTTCTAATCTCAACCGGCTGAGCCTCAAGTACAATTCATTTGTTAAGAATGCCCCTAATGAGATGGCAAGTCTGCAAGGGTTAAAACTCATTCAGATTCAAGGAAATAGAATATCGGGTACCCTTCCAGAGTTGGATTTGCCATTTTTTGATCCCTCTTCATACATTTCTGATTGTGGCAATCCATCAAACTTTGAGGACAGTCTTGTCTGTACAGAATGCACAATGTGTTGTAAGTTGTATCTATGGCCGTGTACTCTGCACTCTCATCTATTCTATTCTTACTCAACCTTACACCTCCCAACCTTCTTTATAATCGCTATATCTCTAAGGTAATGCACAAGAAGACTGCTATCCACAAGAAAATAGTGCAGTTCAGAAATCAGGCTTCACATCTTATGTTCAGTTCTCTTGGATCTTTATTGCAATTCTAATAGGAACCTCGTGTGTGCTAGCCTTGACAGTCTATGCCTATGACAAGTACAAGAACCGCAAGCTACCGAGAAGTACAGTTCGTCGAGCATCAGTTACAAATAGGGACAAAAAGTACGCTTTAAGTACGTTAGGTGATGGATCCGTGTATCAATTCTTCTTGGGAACAAGTATAGCTGGTTGGCTCATTGTTCTCTTGACATTGGCTACACAAGTTGGTATGTTGTTTGTGTTTGTAGAGGGTGCCGAAGTAGACTTGTCAGATGACAATGTTGACTTGATCTACTCTTGGAAGTGCAGTAGAGATCAAGAAGATTGTCGAGATACATCTGATCTAAACTGGAGAGGATGGACAGTCTTTGGTGTGCTCATGGCAACTCACCTATTGAAGGACTTGATCAATGGTATCAAAATGATTGTACTGAGTGCCAAAGAAAGACACGAGAAGAATACAAGATCAAGATACTTTGTCGGCGGTACTCTCATGGCCACAGTCACATCATTCACCTTATACGTGTCGACAATCTACAATGCAGCTATTGCAACGAGTAAGTACCGATGAACTGCATTTTGTGTCTCATGTGTAGAGTTGATCACATATATATGAATACTCATTTCTATATTCCACTCTACACTGCTTGTATAGGTAATACGGAGATCATTGCCAACTCGGTCATCATTCTATTCATTATGGATATTGATGAGCTCCTGTACGATATCTTAGAGGTTATTAATGCAGGTTGGGTGAAAAGTATGTCACTTGATGGTGGAGACGAAGAAGATGGTGATCTGTCAGAGATCATTATCCGTAGACTACAGAGTAAAGTGCAAAGACTGGAGAAGAAGGATATGTTACAGACACAAACTATGAAAGTCAATTCTCAAAACATTGAATTGATGATACAACACATCCCTGCATTGAAGGATCTGAAATTATCATTAGCAGCACTACCACAAGATGATGATTCTGATGAAGAAGATGATATAAAAGACGATATGAAATTATAATGGGTCGTAGAAGATAGAAGATGGTCGAGTGGTTGGTACGTAAATGCTGAAAGAATTGTATAAAGCATGTATAGGAGAAACAATATCTTAAAGTAAAACATATTCACAATGTATGAAGTTACTGATTACTACTAAACAGTTGTATATTGTTGCCTTGCAAGGCCGACCTCTTGTCTCTAGAGAGGGGGCCTAATCATATTATATTACACAACTATAAGGGGTATCCTAAGGTATCTTTGTTATACATGTTGTTATGCTATCAATATATTACTACTTGGTCTTAATATTCTGTATCAGCATGCAAGGTGTTAGTTGTTGACGAGATGAAGATGCATATTTCCTTCTCTCTAGAGTGGTGGTGTGCACGTAAGGTAATAAAAATTTACCCAAAACATAGTTTTCATTTGAACATGAAAACTCATATCAAACCAAAACCATTGACCATTACAAATTCAATATTGACAATAGGTAGGTAGAGCGCTGCTTTGCCTACAGGTATCAACTGAGTGTATATAATACCGATTCGACATCATCATACGATATATTCTTATATTCCTTTATATAAAAATTAATATCAAACCATGGGGGTAAGTTTCATATGTTTATAGTATATTTTATATTTCTGTGGCTGATATTAGATATTCAACTCTTTCTATAATACTATATAATAGGCACGTCCCGAGGAAAAGGCACAAGCCATGCTAAACAAATGGGTTAAAATGAAACAAGAAGGTGATCCCAACTCGGCACTATCACGTAATGCCGCCCGTGCTAAGAAACGTCCCTTCTTAGCATCACAATGTGAACACTTGGCTGATGCTGAACATTTCCGTAAACAAATAATCCGTGAAATATCTACAGGTGTGAACAAAATACAAAATGTTGGTATGGGTGAGCATGCCATTAGGGATTTAAATGATAATATTAATAAATTAATACGTGAAAAATGGCATTGGAATAGACGTATTAAAGAATTAAATGGTAAGGATTATAATAAATTGGAAAGGAAGGCAATGTTATTAGCTGAACAGGAGGGTAGTGGTGTGAATATTGGTGGTGGTGATATTGCTGGTGAAGAGGCAGGGTTAGGATTGAAAGGTTCGGGTGGTTATCGGTACTTTGGTGCTGCTAAAGAATTACCAGGTGTTAAAGAATTATTTGCAAGACAGGCTGCCAAATTAACGAAACGCAAGAGAGGGGATATATACAAGTATATCACTCCAGATTATTATGGATTAAGAGATGAAGAGGATGGTGTATTGTTAGAATTGGAGGGTGAGATGGCCAAGGAACGGAAGAAGAAGTTGGAGGAGTGTCGTGAGGAGTATAGAGAGTTAAAGAAACAGAAGAAGGAGGTAGACGGAAAGACTGATGATGTGGGTAGTGAAGAAAGTTCAGATGAGGGTGTAATTGATGTAGAGGGTGGTATATCAGCACAAGCAGCAGTAGCCTCACAGGATATGGTGGCACAAGTTTTATTGCAAAAGAAGAAGGAAGCCCTGTTGAGTAGATTTAGCTAATCTTTTGTGGTAAATTGTTTTTCAACTTAAAGTCTTATGTTAGGTTAGAGGAACTAAGTCGGGAAATGCCTTCAATATACCTTCTTCTGATATACTACTCTGACAGCCGCCCGTGGATATACTGGGCATCGTCATCAATTGTGCAGAAACTAAACAATCATCTACAGTTGAATCTCTGCTGATGCGGAATAGTTGAAACGCTACATCACGCCTTCTTATTATCCCAAATGGCAGAGTTATACTCGTCCGGTCTCCCTTGATAGCTAGCAGCACAGTAGCAAGGATGTACCGATTTTCATTAGAAGGTTGATTAGGCTCTTGTGCTGACGATGCATTGCTTAACATCGATTGCTCTTCGTTCAATCCCTCCTGGAATGCTCTAGTTGCTTCTTCGACAAAGGGCACTCTCATGGAGTCTAAACTTCCAAATTTCATGTATTCATTATGTTGAAGTAATGTCGATGCTACATTTGATGTATATTCTCCAAGAATCTTTGTCTTTGTGTTGGATATAAACTGTCCTTGAAGTTGGGATAACATTTCAAGTTTTGATTGCAACTCTTGCTCTTCTATATGTAACCGTTTTAGCAAACTATCTGCATTGGCATTACCTTCGTCTGTATTATCAAAAGCTAAGGCCATGCATACTCGTATTACCGATACGCCATTGCCCAGAGCAGAGGCATTACGTATTCTACCAAATGGTGATATATTGCGAACAACTCTCTTCTTCCGAAGAGATGCTCTAAATGAACTGGCAGCAAATGTTGATAGTATAACAAGTGTAGATATACGCTTTACTGATTGTTTCCTCTTTTGTCCAATATAACCACTATTTGATCTTTGTGTTAGAGCTTTGTATGATGAGTCAGTAGTACTTGTTGTATAGGATGGTTGAGAACTTTGTGTTTGTATTGACAAAGCTTGTTTTCTTTGTATCGGGGTGCTATATTGTGGATTGTTTTGTAAATAGTATGAAGAAGAATCCAAACTAGAAGATGATGATGCACTTGATTGCATGGGTATTGATAGTAGTATTGCCATTGAAATAATGAGAGGTATACATTTGTTTCTAAATTGATGTGAAACTTGAGCTAGCGATTTCAATATGAACTTGTGTATTGCAAATACTATTGACGATATATTTGGCTTGTGATTTCGCCTGTACCGTTGCATATCATCCTTCCTGTACTGTATATAATCATCCACAATAGATGCACGAAGAACATGAGTATTTTTCAATGGTTTATGAAGTTGTTCGTATCTTTTTGCTGAGGATATTCTACTTCTTCCGTGAAAGCCAACAGAATATGCTGCAGTTGTCTCGGGCAATAATAATACCAATACAAAAACTATGTATAACGAATATGTGGTTGCCATGATATATTTGTACTGCAGTTTCAATTTCTTTATTTTGTTTGTTTATTGTTTTATGAGAGTATAAAGGGCTATAATAGCCCAGGGGCTCAGATTCATGAGAATATGAGAAAAAATGACAGCTTGCAAGTTTTATTGCTATCTGCTCTCGACTCGGCGGCCGGCGGCCTTTCATATAGCATAGCTAGCATCCTAATATGATTTTAAAATCATTGGACACTATATTGATAGCAGTTGCGGTATCGACTGTGCTTGTTATTGATACCAATGCTTTTGCAAACAATAAAAAGTTGGTTCATGTCAGTGACAGAAGAAATTCTCATCGATGTAGTAAGTTCACATGTTGATATGTATATTATAATGATTGCGTGGTGTTTCGTATGCTGTCACTGTGGTTTAATGCACTCTGGTTCTTGGAGCCTTGTGCATATCATATGTTCATATCTATTCTATGTTCATGATATCATATATGTTCATATCACATGTTCATATCATTTCGTGTGCATATCATATGTCTCTAACTTAACTCGGTGGTTTCTCTCCTTCCGGTAGTATCAGCAATACATAAATCATCATCTTCGACCCTATTCTACAAGAATAATGGCGATAACGAACTAGCAGGTAGTATGCGGATGAAACGTTCAAAAAAGAAGAAGAACATCAAACTAAACAAAAAGTCAAACCATCTTGTGGCCGAAGATATGTCAGCAGAATTGGTAGGTGAAATGGTGAAGGTTGAAGAAGACGAAGACGATGAGATATGCATACTGTCAGAAGGACCAAATGATATTGAAAACAACAACAACGAATCAAATGATAATACTGGAAGAAGTTGTCGAAAACTCGATAGGTATCCCTCACTTGTTTTAAATGCCGATTACCGTCCACTACGTATGATGCCATTGTCTATATGGAGTTGGCAGAATAGTGTCAAGGCTGTATTATCTGGTAAGGCCGTGGTAGTGGATCTATATCCTGACCTTTATGTTCGAGCCGTTTCGATTGATATGCCGGTACCATCAGTTATTGCATTACGAGAATACGCGCCTACCGGGAAGTCACAGGCTGCCTTCACAAGACGTAATGTGTACTTGAGAGATTCATATAAATGTCAGTATTGTTCGGAAAGATTCCCGACTCCTGATCTATCAATGGACCATGTCATTCCGAGAAGTCTCGGGGGTAAGCTGGATTGGGAGAATACAGTTACATCGTGTAGAAAGTGTAACGGGAGGAAAGGTAGTCTGTTACCATCGGAACTTCACATTGTAGGGATGCAACTGAAATCTAAACCACGACGTCCTTCATTGTTTGAATTAGCCGCGGAAGCGCAGAAGTTCTTGCCCAGGAAAGTCCATCCTACTTGGGCTCCATATTTGGGAATGGATACGGGAGATGTGTATGGGGCTGTAGATGATCTTAGTAGAGGAAAGCGGAATAGGCTGAAGAATCCACCATTGTAAAGAATATGTACATATGAGAGATGCAAAAGAAGTATCTGAACAGAATATCAGGTACTAGGCGGTAGTAGTAGGCAGATCTGCGTGGTTTTATAACTTAGGACTATGTACTGATAATGTATTGTTTTCAATGTCTATTCTCTTCGAAGTCGCTTTGCCTGCCACTGCCATTAATAATACTGCTATTTCCTAATGGTATTGTCGGTTGGGTTTGACTGCTAGTAACCCCATTTTGAAACTCATCGTCTGGAAACGATTGTTGTATGATACCCTCGAGATGCTGTCCGCAGAGACTCAGGCTATGTCCAACTGTAAGGATAGACGATATAGCCAGGGAGAGTGTCAAACGGAAGCCAGGTGCATATCCAACCTTCTCTCCTGATGTATTGAGTGTATCAAGGTATGATGAATGTCGTTCAGCCACAATATTCAAAGTATCCAGCACCAAGTCCTCAAAGTTACGAAAGACCGCAATAGCTCGAATGGTCTGCTCTATATCACATGAACCAGGCCTTAGCAATCCATTGGGAAACACAGCACGTAGATTATCTCCACATTTACTCAACTGTTGTGCCATATCAACCAGGCAGGTCGACAACAATGTTGGCCAGTAGAGATTCCGTACACGATTGTTGTCGTTTAGATTGGAATAATAACCAATGAGAGACTTGATTGACCTGATGAGAAGGTCAAGCTGGGATACTATCTTGCTTTGCTCTGCCAATAGATTGTTATATCCAGCACTATCAAGAGCTATATTGACCCCTAGAGATGGTTCTTGGAGACCTGGTCGAAGTTCACCTTTGGCAATACCAAGTGTCTTTGAAACTACATCCCGAGTTGAATCCAGTTCATTTGCCAGTGATGGAAACTTATCATATCCCTCTCTTAACAACCACATAGGATCGTCTTCAGGAAGGTGTACTTTATCTTCTCCTCCATTCTTAGTTCTAGTAATGGCTGAGATTGAGCCACAGATCCTGCCTGAATCGTAGAAGAAGTGCTCAAGGTCTTCAAAGAATTGCAATGATGATGCTTGAACGACAGTTCTCGAGCTCCTTGGAAAGACCAGTACCTCAACGAATAGGAACAGAACAACACCGGTGAATATCAACATGACTCTCATTCCTGCATAATCAACAGCATCAATACCATTATCAAAACTTCCATATAAGATACTAACCACACTAGCCGAGGCATAACGACTAGCATAGGGTCGTTCACGATTAGTGAGGAAGGTTGCAGTGAACACAAAGATACTCAAAGCAAAGAGCTTGACTGCCCAATGTGATCCGTCAAAGAGCTTGTTAATAAGCATGGCATATCCACCAGCAACAAGAGTACCCCACAATCGATCAACGGCCTTGGCAAATGTAGCACCGGTAGTCTCCAAACTAACGACGGCGGCTGTCATGCCAACCCATATACTATTGGGATATGCAATTGCCTCTCTGAGGTATGGAATTGCTACCCACAACGATCCGAGGAGTAGACCCAAGCCGGTTTTTGCTGCCAACCTCCGTTTGCTGACGTCCTTCTTCCACGGCCAAGGCATTTTGAGGGTATCTACTAGTTGAGACATCTTCGACTTTGTCGATTCTTTGTCTGATGGCTGTTTGTCTGATGGCTGCTTATCATTCTTGTTTGTAACCATTTGTAGAAGCTCATCAACAAGGCTATACGTTCCCAAGAATGCAACACGCTGTCTGATGAGCGGCCCGGCTGTCGATGCCGTAGATCTAGACTCAGCATCTCTTTCGAGAAGTAATGTCTCGGCATCAGTAATGGCTTGTCTCATTGCTTTCCTGTAGTCTTCGATACAAGACTTTAAACTACCAAATATGATATCCTTGTTTCTCTGATTTGCATTTGTCGAGTTATCAAAGAAGGCCTTCTCACTCCTTTCATACTCTAGAGTAAGTTGTTCCAGAGCAAATCCTAAGTTCATTGATAACTTCGTCTTTACTTCTCTAACCGTATCATTCTGTGATGTAAACTCTTCTCCCAAGTTCATCTGTGTTGTTGCCAACTTGATCAATTCGGCATGTGTCTGTTGTTTCTTTGAACATGAAAGAAAGACCTCTAGCGTATCAAGTTCTGATTTTGGCATTTGTTTCTCAGCTTTCATCGCTGGGAGCATACTCTCAAGTTTTGTTAATGTTTGTTGTCTCCGATTGACGTAGAACTCAATCAATGTTCGAGCTTGTCTAGCACGGGTAGATGATTTGCCAATATGGTTTGTATACTCTACTATACTTTGTAATAGCTTGTGAGTTTCATATGATAGCTGTTTGATTGTATCCTTCGATTGACGTGTGCAAGTTGTTGATTTTGATGTAGGTACAGTAATGAGATGTACTAATAATGCAACAAAGGCACCAACTGAACACGTTCCAATCAATCCAGGCACGAAAAAATGTCCCAAATCTTGTTGTGGTGTATAATCATTATTATCAAATCTTCCACTATACTTTAAAGATAAAGGAGCTGCCACAATGAGATAAAAGATTAGCAACAACATATTCTTCACCGTGAGGAATGGCCACGGGCATAAAATGATGATAAAACCTCCTGCCATGGCCACAAATGGAAGTAATATGGAATAAATCCTTGTACTAAGCATTCCCAATAATGTTGCCACTCCCCAACTACACATACAAATCGGCAAGAACGGAACAAAGATTGCCTTTACTACTAAAATTGTACCCCCTAGAGTTGATTGCAAGGTTGATATAGCCAATACATTACCAATCCATGCAACGGGAAGATATTCTATGTGCGTGTTGAAATAGTTCGGTAGGACAATGGTTAGTAATATATGTCACAAGATTCCATTGTCAAAAAGATACGATAATAACATATGCCAATCCATACCAAGGCGACTGCTATGTGCTCATAATATCACCCGAACAAATATAATAACCAAACCATTCAGGAATACCAACCATATATATGAATACCAAAACCAAGACACCCCGAAGATATTGTGACACATCATATGTTCCACATAAAATCTTATATCTCACCTTGACCAGAATATATAAGTAAACTCAACGTAACAAATGTAGTAGCACTCGCCCTAACTGCCTCCCCGATACGTTCTTTCAATTCAGCAGTTAAATGTATAGGTTCTCGACTTAATAATGGTTCATCTTCTACAAACTTTGCTATGGATTGACTAATTGATTCTGAACGACTTAGTAATGATGTTAGTGATGATCGTCTTCGTACTTGTTGTGTACCTTCTTGTTCTTCGTGTTGTTCATCTAATGTAGATAATTCACTAAGATTTAGTGTACTTGACCATGCGGCTCCGTCGGATTCACGTCGTTTCCATCGTTTACTATGCCTCCTTCCTTCTTGTTGTTGTGGTGGATTGTCCACTCCGTTCATTTTTTATGCTGTGTATCTTTAGACTTTGCAATAAGTATATGTGTGCCTTTGTATTCCTCCACAAAATACTATGAGATAAAAACCTATATTAATGCATATACTACACGATCATGTTAGCAGATTAGTGTCGTGGACGAGGAGAGAGCTACACTATACATAGCTGTCGGCCAATCACAATGTCAAAGTGGGAGAAAAAAAGATACCGGCGATAAATCCTCCCCATCTCATTTTTCAACAATGATGATCGGCGGCATACCAATATTCTTGCTCGGATTGGCACATAGTATACAATCTTCTTACTCATTTACTTCCTCCCCAATATATACAGTTTCACCAAGAACAAGAACATCGCTTGATATGATCCGTAATAGAGGATTAGAACGAAGAGAGGAGGGTGCTTCTCCACTGCGTAAGTTGATGTATGTTTGGTTGGTATTATGGAGCCGGTGTTGTTGTATAGTATGGTATTGATATTGAGGATTATCGTGGTATATATATATGATGCACATAGTTTTTCACTGTTGAAAGATTCTCTCATACCAGAGATTCGATACATTCTTTTTGCAATTTACAATTTTGTGCACATCATATGAACTGCCATCAGTGCATTGCAAATTTCATATCTATAAACTAACATACCTTTTTTATACTTTACATCATCACTACTCAAACAATAAACAAATGCATCCAATCAAATAAAACAATAGCCGGAGGAATGACTCTATATCTCAAACCAGCAGAGGATGGAAAGTCTGTCGGTGATTGTCCATTTGCACACTTTGTCCGTATGGTCTTGGCAGAGAAGGGATTAGAATACGAATTAGTACCCTCAACACAGGAAGCTAAGCCACAATGGTTAATAGAAGATTATGGTGGTAAAATGCCAGCATTACGTCATCGTAAGGAATGTTATGTTGATTCAGAAGTTATTGCACAATATTTAGATTTCTTCTTTAAGGAACCAGAATTGTCTGGTAGTAGTGTTGATACGACAAAGGCTACAGAGGTTGTGGATGGTTTCTTCCCTGCGATGGCAAAGTTTGTGAAACATAATCCAAATGGTGATGATGAAGATAAGGAGAAGCAGGTGGCATTGGAAGAAAAGTTATTAAATTTGGAAACACAGTTAAGTTCCGAAACACGATCTGGAAAGTCCGCGTTAGTATTGTTTTATGATACGAGTTCATGTGATTTATATGAAGTGTTGGTGATTCGAGTGCTTTATTTTGCCTTCTTGTGTCTTTATTTGATTGCCTTTGCAAATCTCATGTACTAACATATGTTGCAATCACTTCTCTTCGTGTTCATAACTGGTATAACGCGCATCTTCCAGGTCCCTATTTGGTTGGTAATGGTGAACAATTTACATTATTAGATTGTTCCATGGCACCCAAGTTATATGCCATGGATGTATGTTTAAAAGAGATTAAGGATAGTGCCATTGATGTGAGTGAAAAGTATCCAAAGGTACGAAAGTACATGAATGATTTGTTTGAAAGGCCGAGCTTTGCAAGTACTGTGGAATATGGACCTGAGACTGTTGTTTGGGGATGGAAATCATATCATTAGAAGATTGTGAGACGTAGTTAATGTCACTAAAACTTAAACCACTGGCTAGTTACCTATTATGAAGTGGGAGGATAAGCATAAGCACTATTTGAACTAAAGAAAGAGGCCTTATTACATTAGTATGACTGTCTATCACCTCTTGCTGCTTTTAAATGCATACTCTGAAACATGGTGCTGGAGTGAATAGCATCAAGATGGATTGCAATAAAGTTGCTCCGACGCATCAATCTCATACACTTTCATGAATGACAAACAACATCTCCCCAATACTCAATAACTCTATTACGTATCTACTCCAGAATATTAAATGGTTCAAACCAACTCTGAGGTCGTGGTTCAGTTGTCATACCCAAATAAAATATAGCCGGCGCAAAGGAATAGAATAATACCATCCTAGATTTTTGAAAGACATAATTTATATCGAACATTTTCTTTGCCATACTTGGTATATCTGATAATTGGAAGGTGAAGACTCCACCTTTTGATTTTCTATTCCTTCTTTTTGGTACTGGCATGTTTATTGTTGTGTTTTAGTTGTTTTGTTGTTGTTGTTGATTTGTTGTAAGTATGAATACTTTTTGTTGTTTGATATGATCGATATGGTATCTTTTGTTCAAATATTGATGGGATAGTATAGAATATAGCGAGGGTAGAATAAAGCAAAAAGGTTAGAAATATGATACATGGAAGGTACAACAGTATGTACATAATATCGTATCCACAAACAACATTGCAAACATCCATGATCATATCATAATATCATCACAAGAGATAGATGTGGATATCGCTGTATCTTGGAGACAAATTGTACAGAACCTAAATAATGGTATCAAAGATCACTCTCCACTATTCTAAATGACACCAACCACTTACCAATGTATATCTCTATACATAAACCTCTTCTTCTACCGATTAGGGTACGATAGATCTATTAATTAAGAATTGAGTAATGCTATTGGTCAACGACGGCCAGACGGGCAAAAAATAAATCTCAACTCTCTACATATGTATGGATCTCCTCCTCAAGGTATCGATGATATTGTACTGTTGAGGTAGAGGAGGAGAAGATTAGTACTCTGTAGCATGGTAGGATCAGCGAGTTGCAATGATAGTAGGAAGAGATTGAATGGATACCAAAAAGTGGATCCCCCTAAATTGCAATGCAAAATAAAATGACAATCAATTCTTCTGTCTCTCTAGGTATTACTACGGACAATAATAACGATTCGTGGTATTTGATAATATACGGTATCAAATTCATTTGTATACTATAGAGTTGATTGTTCATTGGCGTATGGCCTCAAGAAGTCAGGAAAACATATCAGAAACGCGAACCCACACTAGATGATTTCTTTTGATATTGGGGTTCTCTTCCAACATCATCAGTCATGCCATAGTTGACACCACAACATGACACCATGATCACTCTACTGCTCTCATAAATTATCAAAGAGCAAAATACGCACAACAAACACACTGAAGAAACAATATATAACAAAAGAATAAGTAATCAATAACAATACAATAATGCTTGTATCAGGATTTATGATACCGTATGCACAGGTGGTTAAAGTCCAAGCCTCGGATACTGTTCGTAATGTCGTTAACTTGATGCTTCTCGACCATGTATCCTGTCTAGTTATCGTCCTAGAGGATAGAGCAACAGGGATAATAACAAAGACTGATGCCTGCTGGTGCTATCTGAATGGGATAAGTCTAGATGCTCAGGTGGGAGATATCATGCCATGGACGGCAGGCTTGAAGAAGATCCAGAGCAATGTCGATAGGGATGGTGCAGCCAAGTTCTTGGAGAAGAATAAGGTACATCATGCCTTGGTGATAGATGAGAATGGCAAGGAGGTAGGATTGATCAGTTCATTTGACATCGCCCAAGAGGTAGCCATGGATGCTAGTAAGTAGGCTGATGTGTCTCTTTTATTTAGTTGAGTGGATCCTCACCTTACATGTCCCTATTTACGTCCCTTCCTCTTTTAATACAGGAGCATGGCCTTGGCATCGTCAAGAAGATGGAAAAGTGCATCCTATTACTACTCATTAGACTGTTTGATTTGCTTTTGATTTGTTTGTTTTGACTTAGGAGATATACCCGAAGAGTAGTAGATGTTTGGCATACATATATGCATAGGATGGAATCAAGACAGACTTAGCTGAGGAGTCAAGAGCAACACGAAGTAGAAGGCTATAGTTGTCGTCTTGATGTGATATAAGGATAGTCTTCAAAGGTAGAGTGGTTTAGATTCATAGCGATGTAATCATCTGCCACGATACAATTGTAAACTAATCATACTAGATATAATAACCCACTGTTCTTAAAAGAAGAGATTGGTCAAGTTACAACTCTTTTCTATTTTACAAGCTTCTTCCTGATGCGATATGTTCACATCTAATGTCTTTCCTTCTCCCGCTGCCGCACGTTCCCACAGCAAACACACTCTTTACTCCATATTCTTCTTACCAAAATCAACTAATACACCACCCACGGCACTCTTACCCGTCTCTGGTCTGCAGATAGTCATATCAGGATTCATTGTATGTGTTGGTGCATCGGCGGGATAATTACCATCGGGAAAACAAATACTTAGAGGTGGTGGTGGATTACGCATAAATAATGACCCTCCTGGCATATAAGGTACGCAGTATGGATCAGGATGGGAGTTTTCATATAGTTCAGCTTTTCCTTCCTGGTGGTATAATAGAATATAGAATGTGGAGGTGAGAATAACATCAAGACAAAAACAACCCGATTGATAACCCAATGAAACCCCACTAGAATTCACCGATACATCAATCTCACTACCACCAAAATACAACATTAACACCCCATTCTGCACCGTTTAACAACCAATACATCATCTCCAATAAATTAATCCCTTTTATAACTCTAAACATTAAAAACTTACCCTTAATAATCGACTGGCCTTGGCAAAATCACATCCCCTTTCGGCATCAAATCTACCTCGTAATTCATCAGCCTTTTCTAGGAAAACACCCCGATCAATACACCAACTTGCTAATGTTTTTAATGATTTACGATATAATCTTGCAACCTGTTATTATAATGTTTGATTTGTACATATTGTTAAAATTTAGTGTTTGTTTGTGTTGCAATTTTATGTGTGTGTATTGATGTTTGTGGCAGTATAAAGAAATGATATATATGCGGTGAGCAGACAATACATGAAATAAACATCTCATGAAACCAATGAGAACATACGCGCATCCAGCGCCCTGCTCAATATCAACATCAAGTTTAGCAACACAAAACGTCACCAAAAAATTGCAACACTTTCTTTTCTACCTCAATACTAAGCCTAATATCATATAACCACCGCCACATACACAATACGCACCTCTTGATTGTGAGTAAGCTGTACCGGCTTTTGCCGAATCTGTGCCGCCGCTTCCCTGAATGCTTGATTCATCTTTAGCTTCCGCCAATTTGCAATAATGAGTGGTTCAATTCTATTTATATTTCTACCTAAACATTATAGTTAGAAACCTGAGTTTGATACTTACTGTGCTGTTGTTAGTTGTTTGTTATGATGATTATTGATGTTTGCGGCAGAGAATGTACATACAAACAATAGTCAAGAGGCAACAAAAGAACATGATAATAATGTTAAAAGCAATACGTCATTTCTTTGTTTACGGCTCACTTCGTCCTGATGATGATTCATGTCAAAGTTGGACAAAGTCTGCAGTTTCTGGTTTATCAGCACAGAAAGCTCGTTTATTGAATGCAAGGTTATATGAGGAAGAGTATGCCTGCGCTGTTTTGTTAGACTCGTCATCATCTTCTTCTCCTGAAAATGGAAGTAGTAATGGCGGTAGTGATAACAATCATATTGTAGGGTATGTACTATCAACTAATGACGAACAGCTGTTCAAAGAGAAGTTACAACTATTTAATGAAATTGAAGGTTACCAATACGACGGTTCTCCTAATAATTTATATGATAGAACAGTCAGAGATGTAGAATTGATACCGTCCACAATTGATGATAATAATAATAACATCAATAATAACAATAATATACAAGCGAGAGAAAGTGTAAAGGCATATGTATATCATCGTACTAATCAATGTAAGAGGGAGAAGTTGATACCATCGGGTGATTGGTTGCAACGGGAGAGATGAAAAGAACGTATCTGTATGTGGTAGTATGTGGTAGAGTAGATACTTATGAGTTGCATTTCAATTTCGTTCGATTATACTATTGGTAAATAAATGAATAGGATACACTCAACAACTCCACAGCCGGATACAGAGAGGTATTTGGAGATGATATTTGAGTATTGACGAAGTGGTTCTTCCGATAAGTGAAGTATTAGACTAGCAGTATAGAAGAATAGCCAACGATGTTAACATTTGCCGAGACAATCCCCATGAATCAGAGGATAGTTTTTACAAATAGAGAAATTAAGCATACATTCAACTCATCAAGGAATTGCATTAGCATTATAATAAGCAGGTACATATCATACATGAATACAGCATCATGCAGACAATCAATTATCTTTTTTCTTTGGCGGATCACAGGGAGTGCACTCCAAAGTCTTTGTGCGTGTCCTTTTAGCACCATTGAATTTCCAGCTGACAACAATCTTGATTGATGATCCACAATCCCACTTTACTGCCTGCTGGCCAGGTAATACTACCGTCGCCTTTTTGAGATCTTGTGGTCCAACCACCCACGCAGGTATTTGAAAAACTAATGGGACGTCCAGCTGAACCTCCCATGTTACTGAGTCTCCATTATGTGGCCAAGCAGGCTTGATACGATATCCATGATTTAGACTACATTTGCCAGTATCACACTTTCCATTATCATCTGGACCTTCACATTTGCCAGCTTCAATGGCAGGAACATTTCCACCATCATCCGGCCAAAGAAGAAATGGACCATTACTTGTATTTGCATTCCCGGTATAGGTATCAGGAGGTTTATTTCCAATACAACCATCACACTTATCATTATCATCGACAACTTCACTATCGGGTGTGGGTGATGGATCAGATGGAGTCGGATCTCCTCCCTCGCTGAAGACGAAGATGTCGGCAGCGGCCTGAACAACAAGTACGGCGGCTAGAACGATACAGAGTCGGATAATTGAATACATACTTGCAGTATATAATAGTTGAGATATAAATCATTAAATAAAGGACGTCAAGTAAGAGAATTGTTGGAGCTTGATGGCTAGCAGCAGAAGGCCAAGTTGAAGTAGATGAGATTTGAGACATTTCCCAAGTCAACTGATATACATACTTAGACTAAACAATAAACAAAGCTACCTAAGTGATGTGGACAAGGATTAAATTGATTGATACTATACACCAATGCAATAGATCTAATAGATTGTTAGAGTTTAAGGTGTTTCAATTGGTGGTGGTCGTCGGTATCTTTTTGGCATGAGCGAGAGTATAAGAACACAAGTTACAACTTACAACTTGGATTAGTACAAAGTTCTCTAAACTATTTACATATTAATTACAATTCTACAGTACCTTATCTTGTTCAGAGATCAACCTTCTTGCTTGATATCTGACAATATGCGAGAGTAATGTGAATACGCCAGAGTAGAAGTAATATTACCATCTTCTGTCTTCAAAGAAGCGTCGGAGAGATCCAAGTAGAGATGTCCTTCTTTTAGTAGAGCTTCACGAGCTTCTTTGTTACATTCATTCATTCTTGAAAGACACAGGCAAGCTTCTGCATAAAGAGAACAGATTGACACATCAAAATACGAAACTGAAGAAGCTTTTAACCAGGCTGGATACTTTTCCTCTTCATCATTCAACACATATGATATGTCGTCTTTCATTGAAACATAGGTATCTCCTCCTCCAGAGCTACGGCAATTCAGTATGATCGTCATCGGTATTATCAGATTGGCTACAACTGGGTGTCTCTTCTCCCCTTCTGTCGGCTGAATAACATGTTTCTTGTATAGCTCAAGCGCTTCTGTAGCTTTATCTCTCCCCATGTCTTTGTACAAGAGGAAGATGGGGTATAATACTAGCGTAAGACTATTGAACTCTCGTTCTCCGATCACTGGGAGTATCTCTTCGATGATACAGTCACATCGTGCCAGTGCCTCCTCTTTTCGATCCACATAACACAACCATGATACTGCTGCCGATAAGATATCAGCACAATGGTCGGACGAATACTCATTGAGAATGATTTTCGAGTGGAGATGAGGGTCGTAGACTAACTTCATTTCCTCAGTGACAGCAACAGCCTCTTCATATCGTCCATGTTTTCTTAACATATCAGCTTTCATTGCAAGGGCACGACAGTGGTGGTACTGTTGAAAGACTGTCTCCTTGACAAAGCTACACGCAAGTTCACACTCATACTCCTCAAGAGATTGACTATCTGGAGGATTATAAGCACCCATTTTAATCATTGAAATCATAAAAGAGTAGCCAGGGAACACGACACTCCGATCCTTTAACAGCTTTTTGGCAGGTGCCTCTTTAAACATGTTAAGCGCATCATTGCATGCTTTGACAGATCGTAATTGTGCCTCATCCTCTTCCTCTTTGCCAGGTTTGGTCATGAGAACTTTAAGCCAACGTTTGGCACTATCAATCATTGTTGAAACCACTACTTCTAACTCCTTTGGTCCCAAAGTATTCACCTCTGATGAGTCAAACTCAGTCTCCCATGAGAACTCGCCGTCTGACTTGAACAAAGTGAGGATACCCCTACTTACTTCTAATGCCTTCTTTAGCTGTCCCATCGTTTCAAACATCTTGCTCATCGTAGCTGCATCTTCAGCTTGTTTCAATCTAGCAAAGGTGTATTCGCTATCCTTATCTAAAGCTGTAGTATTTGAAGATGATCTTTTTGTTCGAGTAGCCGATGTCCCTTGGCTCTTAATGACACATACTCTTTTCCAGGCAAGATGGAAACAGTTTGGAAGTACGAAGCTTAAGACTGATGCTCCCATTAAATACATATATACTTCGGGTACAATCTCCTTAACTAATGCAGCAGATGGTAATGTAATGATAAGGATACATACTGATGATACAACTGAGGATATCATAGCATCTAGCTCTCTGAATTGATCAGGCAGTGCCCCGTCACCTTTTGTATTTAGTAGCAAAGATATCAAGAAGGGCATAATGACTAATACTATTCCGACAATCAGAGACCATGGACCACTATCAGATTCACAAATGTATATATTGTCATAACCACCGTCATATATCTCTTCACTTTTCCATCTAACGTTAGGCAATGATAGGTTTACAACTTGCAATATGATTTGCGGTATCATCAAAACTAATACTATCCATACTGAGTCTACAAAAGTGATTTGACGACGAATACCAACGTTACTAACTGATTTCTTTCTTCCACAACTTCTAATGAACCCTATCCAACTTGATGTTTTACTTAAAACTTTCATGATTGCTAATCTTGACATTGTAATAAATGTGGTGGCTTGGTCACTACTATCATCATTATCATCTTCTACTCGAAATGATTGTGTAACACCCATAATACAACCAATCCTCCATGTCCGTGTTACCAACACATCCCCCATGAAGGTAAAACACACAAAGAGTAATGGCTGTCGTAATGCACAACTAATATCATACTGAGGTAATGCAAAAATGAATGAACCAAACGTTGCAATACTTCCCGATAATGCAAATAATGCTAACCAAACTGGTTGATACAATTCCAAAAGTAGATTATTCCGATTGTTATATAATGTTATTGCAACATATAATTGTATACAACCAAAGATTGCAAGAAGAATACCGTAGCAAACTTGGAATGCAATGAATGGATCAAGCATTTGTGAATCTAAGTCTAAACTTCCAATAATAGCCGCTAGGCCGATGACTAGCAATATTGCCGCTGTGCATAATATCTTTTGCATTAATCCTTTCATATTGTCAGTGTTTTCTTTGTGTATATTATTCTTTTGTCTGATTGTAGGCCAGCTAGCCGGCTAAATGACAACTCGAAAATATCTTTTTTTTAAGTCGGTATCCTATTTACATTGACTTGAGGGCTGAAAATCTTTACTACGACGATAGTATAACTTGTGGATGATCTGAATCAAGAGGATCATATCGCTGCTGTTAATGTGACGATACGTAGAGGCAGAATCTATTTGCATTTCATTCTACTTTCAATTGGTGGTGGTTGTCGTTATCTTATCTCACAAGGAGTTTCCAATGAAAACTCTCATTTGATATTTGATTTGGCTGGCAGAGCTCTATCTCACGATCAGAAAACGGTATCTTTCCAAAGAGACATGCGAATACCGGATCAAAAAACCTAGTGCATACCGTCTCACTACTCAAATTCCTCCATTTTTATTACTGATGATCATAGGGAAATCGCCGCCTTAGTGGATACCGCCGCCGTAGCATCTATATAATAACATGAATCTGGTACCACTATACATCACTGGACGCAGCTAATATTTCTGAATACGAAACCATTGCGTGGTACCGGATTGCATCAAAATTAAAAAAGTTCTACTGGATTTCTCAACGATGGTGATTTGTTGCAATGGAGGAAGGTGCATCATCATCATGTGTCGATTGATCGCCTACCACCCGACGGCATCACGTGGTATTCGACATACGGTGCAATTAGTTGTCATAGTAGCGCGCAAGGTGGGCGGCATAGTGGCGTACTGGTCTCTAGGCCGGCCACCGATCGAGGTATCTCCTACTATCGATTTTGATGAAAATCACCATTCTACTACGATACCGCCGCTATAGTATCAATATGTATTCAACAAACTGGTCATGATATATATCACCTAACGACACTATTACTAAGAAATACCGAAATGAAGGTCGTGACCAGTTTGCTTCAATATCAAGGAAGATAGATTGGATTTACTTATCTGCACGGCTCGGCGGGCTGGTTGATGTGTCTCTTCGTCGATCCTTTCGACCATGACGGGCGCACATGCTGTGGTACACCTTCTCTTAATTATATTGAAGATTAATATTAAAATTAGACGAGACAATGGCGCATATGGGATGATGTGAATCGGTCATCATCGTAATACAAAGTAGTACTTCAAACAAAACTCGGAGGAGGTGGTGGGGTATAATATCTCTTATGGAAAGGCAAATGAAAAACCTACACACTGACAACTTATAGACAACATTAACATGTTGATGGTATAAGAGAGACTCTTTATCGGTTACAAGTCGGGAAGAATCATGCTTTATGAAGACTTTGAAAGGTTATTATATGCAAATCATATCTTATATCAGAGGTATGATGAGAAGACCATTGAAATCGACTTAATAGAGTAGAATATAAGCCAATTATCGCATTTACTACTTAAACTAAGTATCTGATACGTTTTAAAGCATATATCTAGTGTATAGTACTCCGTAATGTGAAGAGTTCTGCATATGTAGTGATGAGAAGATATGTTTGTGTTGATTTTAGCTACTATAACTGCCGTTTCTGATACGCAATGAAGCAGATATGATACCACGCAATATAGTAGATATATTAGAAGGTATTTCCATTGCAATTCTTGTCATATCCTATCAATATGGTGATGGAATGACGACCTTAAGATGGTATGAGGAAATCGATTCTGAGGAGGATACCGCTCATAAGTACTCATATTTCCGAGTAATGTGTCCGATCACTTGGACACTTACTAAATTAGCCTATTTGGACAGGATACCCCAGGATACCGTTACCTGATCGTGAGAGCTCTGCTGGGTGGTTGTTGTGGGATGTCTATTGCAATAGTATTGACCATCCACACAACCGAAGTAGCAAATAACCCTAATCCTCACACTATATCAATTGGCGGTCACGATTTCATTTATTTCGTTTGGGTATACACCGATAGAAGATCGCCATATTATTTCTCATTGCAACTTGGGGAGCTTGTCATTCATTTATTGGTTCTGCATACAGCACTTTTACTCGGTATTATTGTTAGCAAGTATACATCGCCATAAAAACAATCAATTAATTGAAGAAGATATGGGTAAGAAGAGTAAAGCTGAGTTAGCCGCGGTAGCAGCTGCATTCGATACAAACGATAATAGCAGTGATGATCAATCGGTATCCATGGATGATGAAGAGGAAGTTATACCAATGAAAATGCCTGCCACTGACAACAATAATACCAACAATGCCAATGAAGAAGAGAACTTCTTAGATGAAGACTTTTTATCATTTTCAAATGTTGATAATGGCGGCAGTAGTAATGTTCCTAAACAAGAGACATATAAAGGTTCAGATTATGGTGAAAAGTTATCTGGTAGGAAACGAGATCGATCAATGTCACCTGCAAATGCTACTTGTAGGCCTGTCAACGGTGGATATGAACAAAGAAAGAAGAAACCGACAATTCCATGGCTCAATAATTCCAGTACTAATCATCCAAATCATACCAGATTTACACCGCCACCCCAGCAGCAGTATAGAAACAATAACAATCGTGGATACGGTGGAAATAACAACTATAACAACAATTCCTACAATCAACAACAAATGTCACGAACACCACCATTAATACGCCTCCACAACGAGATAGTATCATTCACTAACCTAATGTCACCAACTCCCAATGAATTACAATTACGTACTAAAATGGTCGATCGGGTTACACAATTAGCACAAAGGATATTTGGTGGTAAAGACAAAGTACAGGTATTACCATTTGGTAGTCAAGTTACTGGACTGTGTCTGCCTGGTAGTGATATTGATTTTGTTATACGATTTACTACTGACAGAGTAAGTGATGATGGTAAGAAGAAGAAGGGAAAGAGTAGTGAAGAAGAAGAAGAAGACTATACAACAAAAAGTAATCCATTACATCGATTTGCAGATGCGGTACGAGATGAATTTGGTATACGTAGTGATCAACAGAATGAAGAGGCTGCAATGAGAAGAGCAGAAGCAGCAGCACGTGATGAAAACAATACTGCTGCTGCAGACGAGGTTCAAGAAGAAGAGGAACATCTATCGTACCTAGAAGTTATTGAACAGACTCGAGTTCCACTAGTCAAATTCACGGTTGCACCATACAATATTGACATTGACGTATGCTTCGATCAACCAAATGGACCGGAAAGTGCCGAGTTAATGCATCGCTTCATGGAAAGTATGCCGCCATTACGTCCATTAACATTTGTACTGAAATACTTCTTGGCATCAAGGGATATTAATAAACCATTTACTGGTGGTATTGGTAGTTATCTATTACAAATGATGATTGTAAGCTTTTTACAACATCGTGTACGTGATGATTTAAAGAGAGATTGTGGATCAGGAGGACGGCACTTTAATTTGGGTAGTTTGCTATTGGACTTTTTAGAATTTTATGGTATAGATTTTAATTATGTCACGACGGGGATATCAGTGCGGCATGATGGATACTACTTTCCCAAAGGACAGAAGGAAATGAAGGATGTGTTTTGGCAACCAACTCGGCAGTTTGCATTGGCAATGGAAAATCCGTTAGATCCGACGGCTGATGTTGGTGCGGGTGCTTTTCGTATGCAAATGATTAAAAGGATATTCGAGCATGCTTACAAGGTATTATTGGCATATGTTTCGGAGCCGATGGAGCCTACCGACTCGATTCTTGCCATGATTATCCCGCCGACTGAAGAGATGGAACAACGCATGGCGTTGAAGAAGGATATTACTGAAGTAGCTCGGGCAAAACAAGTACAAGAGGCGGAAAGAATACTCAATGGTGGCGCTCTGCCCAATAACAAGGGGAAGGATAAGAATAAGAATGGTAGCAGCAGCACCTCTCCACCCAAAGAAAAGAGCAAGAACAAGAAACAGCAGAAGAAGGAAAAGAAAGAGACAAAGAAGAAAGAGGTTAAGGCTAAAAGGAAGCAGTCCAAGGCAGCAAGGAAAGCTGAGAAGAAAATGAAGAAGCGTAATAGTAAAGGCGGTGGCGGTGGCAACAACTATGGCTCGTCGACCGATATACCCTTTCATCTCAGAGGCTAAGGTAAATATCATTCAACCCTAGTCTGATGATACAAACTAATAGAACTCAATCATCCTATAAGTGAACCCTCCTAAGATGAGCACTATTCGACAATAACAGTATACACTCAACTAAGATATATTCCAAACCACATAAATATACATTCTGTCTATTTTAGTACACTTTCCACGGAGATATCACTGAACCTTAATACCAAACGTTGATCTTAAGTCTCAATACTCATCAATTCCCCAATTTAGCAAACCCCAACAACTCCAATATCAAATCCCCCTATGCACTAAACAAGGATCAATACCTCATTAATTACTCAACTCCATCCAATTTCAACTCCATTATTTAGATTAATCCACTCTGTTTATACCTCGGGTCACCCTTTTTAATTAATTCCTTTCGTGTAAAGTGATAAATTCCATACGGGAAGATGATACAACAAAAGATTATTGATGGTAGGTTCGATGGTGTTACCTCAAATGCCTTTTCGGTAATTTCACGTCTTCCATTCCTGCAGTTTTTGTTTTTAATTTGATAGATGGCGATGGCATACATTAGAAAGTGATGATAATTTGCAGTTGCACTACTTGGGTACTTACCATTCCTCAACGAATTTATTTTTCTTAACATTCAGTTTATCGTTACCGACGAATGCACCACCACCCATTTTCCTTCTGCAAATAATAGTAACGAGAGATACGAAGGCAAGGGGTATGTGAGATAAAGAAGTATAATATTATGTGGAAAATAACATCACTTTGCAATAAACTTGTGCAAAGCGTAGGGAGTACGTCTAGCGGCTAAGAATCACCCCGATATAAAAATACAATGTGTATAACATACCTTTGTGTCCTTTGGACTGTTCTGGCGGCCATAAGGCCTGTACGGCGGACTATTAGAGATTGCAACATGCTGCTATCTGCTGCTATGCTAACTAACTAGCTTTTTATTGTGCAGACACAGCGAGCGTACAGCTAACAGCTTATGTACAACTAATATATCCAAATTTGACATTAGTGTTCTCGTTTTCTGGGATTGCTATCCCACATTGGTATCCCTTAAAGTTGTTTTTTGGGAAGTGGGGGAGGTTCGCCTGATCCAAATCTATATATTGACAGTGCTATATGTTACAATCTTATCGTTTATAATACCGATGGATAAAATGCGGATAACACTGATAATTAATCAATCTATCTATATTAGGATACCAAGAACCAAGACCACCTCCTCCTGACTAAAAGAAGAGGAAGTGATATTGATATGTCCGCTCTTGATCTTGGTCATCTCTTATCTCTATGGGATTCGAAGTATCTTGCCCATATTCTTGGTCTAGATTCATACTTTGATGCTCATAAATTTAATAAACTAACCAATACAAACCAAAGAACATTACTAACAAATAACAACTAACTAACAACGATGAAACTTATCACCACAACTCTCCTTCTTATGATGATGGTAATGAGTCCCTATCAGTCGGTACAAGCCCAAAAGTGCTCCGATGTATGTCCAAATGAAGATAGATCGGGGTGTTGGTCGACCCACTTTAGTTCAAACCGCAAGAAGTTTTGCAATTCTGGGGTACCAATCACTTGGCGGAGAGGACAGTGCAACGCATGGTGCTCATGCAACTCATTCGGTCGTAGATGTGGCCCATGTGGTTCTTGTAATCAAGGCTTGGCTGATGTTACTACTTTTCAAGTAGATGACTACTCGGAATACATGTCATACTCTGATAATGAAAAGATGGTGGAACTCTCCGATACTGTCTGTCCCGAGGGCAAGGTTGTGGCATCATACGACCTTCATAGAGCTCTTGAGTCTCGTGCCGATACTAATGATGATGGATTTCTCTCACGTGATGAGTTTGAGAATGCCCATCATGATACTTCGGATATCCTTAACGAGCATTGTGTTTATATCAATGATGTAGAGGACGAATCCGAGGAAGATGTAGTTACCAAGGCTTTGTCATTCATGGGTCATAACCAGGATACATATGAAGAAGAAGAAGATCCTGTGGTTAACTTTGTAGCTCAACGATTGAAAGAGGGAGAGAAATGTCGGCGTCCCTTTTCAAACTGTGGATCTGGCATGTCTTGTGTGAACCGCAAGAATGCACACCCTGTTTGTCATCGCAGGAGCAAGTGTCGTCCATCTGGATTTAGAGACCTAGATATTGGTGCATTGTACGATATTTGTTGTAGCAAAACTGGCTCTCGTGGCTGGTGCCGTTAAAACTTGATTGTTCAGCAATTAATGATATGATATAGAACAATTGAACGTTGTGTTGTAAATATGGTATGTGATTGTGATGTAGACTCTCTCCACTGCCCAATCAATAATTCATTCATTAATACTAAAAAAACGGACACGAATACATCAAAATAAGTAATGATGGCAAATCACACATGTCATCTCTCCCTTTGTAACCAATCACCCGATGGTATCAACTTCTCCCTATTACATTGATTGGTACGATGATACACATATGCCTTTACACTTTCTCTCGCTTGTATATTATTATTGCTGCTATCAGTTGAGGACGGTATCAATTCTACATCTCTCACTGTCCTATCATATAAATTATTAGATGAACCATCGTAGTGATAACCTTCAATTTCATTAAATAGCTGTAACTTCTCTTTGAATAGCTCGTCATCATTAGTTGATAGTGCATATCCAATTATATAATTATTAGCACTACTGCTAATATCACAACCACTACTTTTAGAAGAAGATGAAGAAGAAGAGTCTAACAATACGGCACAGGCATACTCTTCTTGGTATAACTTTGCATTAAACAATTTAGCCTTTTGTGCTGATAATCCGGAAACTGCAGACTTTGTCCAGCTTTGTCCACTATCATCATCAGGACGGAGCGATCCATAAACAAAGAAATGACGTATTGCTTTTGACATTATTATCATATTCGTTTGTTAGTTGTCTCTTAACTACAATTCAACAGATTGCAACAAGCATGCAGGGTGTGAGAAAGAAGGAACAGCATATATAGTGGTAAGAACATCACTTTGCAATAAACTTGTGCATAGCATAGGGAATGCGTGGGGGTCCATAAAAATCACCCCCGATCTAAAATACAATATATATAACATACCTTTCTATCCTTTGGACTGTTCTTGTGGCGGCCATAAGGCCTGTACGGCGGGCTAATAGAGATTGCAACATGTTGCCAAATTTATTAATTTATGTATTAAGGAAAGTTCTGTTAATTTTATTAGTAGTTCTACGTATAGACCTTATTAATCTCCATTTGTCTATCTCTTGATTGTGTCTTTGCCCTTTGCGCCTTTGTCTACACACAGTGTTGTCATATCTCTCTTGATATGGTCAAATCCTCTAGTAGTAAGTGATAATGGTGGTATGCTTTGGTAATTTGTGCATATGATATGTGCACCACAGGAAACATCTTATGAACTCTTTAGAAAAAAAAAATGCTAACCTCTTAATCTCTTACTTTACTTACTAACTTTCCATTACTAGCGTCTGAACCGGACGAATTCAGGCGTACTATTCTTGAGGGATTATACAATGATTCACAGAAGGGTCGGGGTACCGACCTTGAGGTGAAAGTTCCGGCGGTAACAAGCAATAATGACGATATAGATGGCACCACTTGCAATCTAACTACATTTCATCTACACCATACAATCGTTAAAACAAGCAGTCATTACTTTGCAACATTCCCAGAACCAAAAGTTGGCCGGACAATAAATGATTTAGATTCATCATCATTTGCAATATGTGTCGAGTACATGTATACTGGAGAAGGATACCAAAAAATAACACATGATAATGTGGCCAATGTATTGAATGCTGTTGAACTATTACAGATTGATGGGTTAAAACAAGTATGTTTAGATTATTTGGATATGAATATAAATCATGATAATTATGAACAAGTTGTTACATTGGCTGATAGGTACAATAGTGAGGAATTGAAAGAGAGTGCAATGAGATTTGAATCGGTCAATTCCTCGAGAGATGCATTGGTTTCAAAGAGAGAAACATTAGTCAAATCAGTACAACGTATCGGTCATGAGAAACGAAGTGCCATATGTAAAGAAGAGGAGTTGAACAAGCAACTGAAGGATATTGAAGAGCAATTGGATAATATCTTTGATGAACAGCGTACTCAGATCCTATTGTCGAAATCAAAAATATCCAAGGGAGTTAGGGATCCTGGATCATTCCATATATCCGATTCTATTGGTCACGTTGTGCATCCTTCATCAAATGATTTAGTGTATGAAGGTAGCTCAACCTACGGGGACACATACACGGGAAATGTAACAGATTGCTATGATTATAAAACATGCCGGACACCGCCTCCAACAGAATCTCAATTCCAAACATATGGAATAGTTAAGTCTCATGACTCTATACTCACGGCCATCAAAGCTGCCAAGTCTGGTGACCGAATATACCTCCTACCCGGAGATTATGATAATTATAATACATATGGGGATGATGTTGATATCAAGAAATCACTTGAGTTCATTGGATTAGGTGATGTGAATGATATTGAGATTGAAATGCAAGAGCAATACATAATTAGTGCCGCTGTTGGTTTTTATAACATTAAATTTCTTGAGAATAGATATTGGTGTAAGGAAAACTATGAACATTTGTTTACTGAACCAAATTGTGCTCAAGGGGCTGGATCTCATTCATTGGTTTATTTTGACGCCCCTGGGGAAGGTAACGAGTTGGTCATTAAGAATTGTGTTTTCAAAATGGGAACAACAAAAGACGACGCCTTCCCTACAAGAGTAAGTGGAGTCTTTGTCCAGCGGAGTAAATCTGCAATTATCGAAGGATGCAATTTCATCGGAGGTGCCGGTAGTGCCATTGTTGTCGTGAGCGATCCTCGTCAACATATTCCAAAGATCGAAATCAATGGTAATAACTTCATCAACAATGGCCAGCCTTTCTTCACTGAGGTATCTATGAAACTGGCCGTAGATTCTCAATCCGATAAGAAGAAGCTCATTGCTATCCCATCCCATGAAATTACTCCCGGTCCAGCTTCGGTAGAGCTATGGAAGTTCAAGAAAGAAGGTAGCAGATTAAGATTTGGAAATTATAACGTTACTGAGCAAGGAGAGCACAATGATATATGTTCAGCCAATATGTCAGGAAACAAGTTTACTAATAATCTACGTGCCCCTCTTGTTTATCGGGATGTGATTTCAAGTACGGTGAAAGCCATACAGGACAAGGATAACTCCTGGGAGCTTTATGACAGACTACCCGATGGTGGGTCTCTCATCAGTGATTTGCTCGAGGGCTTCAATCTATCCATATCCAACAATGTACTAGAAAGCAATGGACTTTCATTTGACAAAGAGACAGTATCTAAGATGAAATGTAACAGAAACAACAACAGTGCAGATATGATGGGAAGATTTTTAGACGGCAATTCATTGCTTGTCATCAAACATAGTATTACTCGGTTCGATCAAAACTCGTTTCCACATGATTGGGAAGTAGAATATACGTAAGCAAGTAAAGAATTGTCTAACCGAAACACAAGTTAGTTAGAATAGACATAAAAAGGATTTGTGTGTGCAAATTAGTTATTGGTTTCTATAAAAGTTAAGTATTTACAGCAGATTCATAGTAGCTAGTCCTTCTTCCCTAGCTGCAGCGGCTTCATCCCTCTGGTCACTCTTAATCTCATCTATATATGCTTGATAAGAACATAATGCTGCAGCATAAATATCTTTTGATGCATGCCCATCGATATAAGATTGTTTGATGCACTTCAAAGAGTCTGAATATCCACTCTTTGCTCCGATCATCCAGTGTTTCAATGCCCTATTCATATTACCTAAGTTCGCCTCCATTGCACCTAGATTGTGTCTAGCTTTAGCATTCCCTCCCATGGCTGCTAGCTCAAAATAATGTGTAGCTTTCTTGTCATCACTTTCCACACCATCGCCTCTCAGATAAGCAGTGCCAATAGAATAATATGATGTAGCATTACCAAGTTCTGATGCCCTATGCCAGAGTTCTAATGCCTTAGCCCAGTTTTGAGGTAAACCATGTTGTCCTAAAGCATAATTAACTCCCATAATACTGATTGCTTCCGCATCATTCATCTCAACACGATCCTCGTATCTTTTGACAAACTTCGCATCTTCCCCTTGATAAGGAGGTGGAGTTCTGCAAAATGGACATACATCATGCTCTTCTTTAGTAATTTTTGATTGAAATGCATGGACACAGCCACTGCATATCGTCTTCCCGCAGCATGCCATATACACTGATCCAGATGGATTATATGGTAATCTTAGAAAACATATTGGACAATCGTCTTTAGGTGGAGGTTGTTTGAATAACTGTTCATCATGCAACGCTGCCACTCGTATTTCACAAGCCTTCTTATGCTTCTTCCGATGTTTCTTTTTGCATGTTGCATTGCAATAATTTACTGACTTGCATTTATTACAAGTATTGGTAACCTCACTGCCCTCCTTGCCACAGTTGGCACATATTGATCTAGTAGTTTCTGATGTGTTGTTGCTCATCGATATCGATACGCAAGTGTGCGGTATCTTCAGTCTTAGCCTGTCTCTACGCCGCTCAAACCACTGACGAGAATATGATATTGCCAACAGATAGATCAGGTGATGTACACTACGAATAGCCAACCTCGACGAGCACAGATGAACGCAATCAACCTCAATCTTTGATATCTTGAATGATGTAGTGTAGGATACCAGTAACAGTTATGTGAGTAAGTGAGCAAGAGGCAAGTTGCAATGCTTAGATGGGGCTTATCACTCTCTGTATAAACTCTAGAGGACAACAAACAAAGGCCGATGGTAGTTCTTCGTCATCAACAAAAGAGGGGAATGGGTCGGCGGAGGAAGAGAGGCGGCGGTTGCGGCCTAACAACATCAATAGCTCTTGCGGTATCCTTGGCCAATGACACTCGATTTGCGGCTGTGGTTGTTCACGCTTCCGATATATCGTCATCCCCAAGAGGGAAGGGTAATGATATACACAATATTGACAGAGCGTCAGTAGAAGCTCAACCAACAGACGGTATATATATCGACAACAAGGATACCCGTAATTCACTCAGAAGAACAACAACAGAGACGGAACTTTCAACATTAACAACAACATACGATGGAGTATACACAGCATCAGGTATAATGTTCAACATCAAAGCTACATCCAATCCAATTACCATAAAAGGTATGAATATAAACACACGAAAAGCTAATGCACAAACTAGAATATTAATATATACAAAAGTGGGTAGCTACAAAGGTTTCGAAAAGAATGAAACAGCATGGCAATTATATATGAATGATACTGTATCATCGAATGGAGTTGGCAATCCTACATATATATCATCTGATATATTCGAACCAATGAGTATACCAAAGGATGAAATGTATAGTTTTTATATAACCTCGACTGATGGTGCTAATATACGGTATAGTAGTTATAGTAATTCATACTCTGCCTTCTCCAATGATGATTTGACATTATACTCTGGAGCTGCCAAGCATGGACATGGTTTTCTAGGAGCGTATATATCACCACGTGTGTTTAATGGTGCGATACATTATGAATTAGTAAATGAGGAAGAAGAGCAGTCACAACCGAATGTACCAATTGGATTTAGTTGGGTTAATAACTGGCAATCTACTGAATCTGAAATTGCCTCACAAGCTCCGACGAATCATCCTACTACAAATCAACCAACAAAACAACCATCAACGAGTCCTGTAACATCTCGTCCAAGTCAAAGGCCAACTCGTAGACCTGTAACATCCCTTCCAAGTCAGAGGCCAACACTTAGACCTGTAATAACACCTCGTCCAAGTCAAAGACCGACTAGTAAACCAGTATCGTCAATATCAAAAACAATAACAACACAAGAATCATTCCGTTTACGATTATATTGGTCACCAGACAAACCACATTGGCAAGACACACCATCCGAAATGTTTTGGTGTATAGAATGTGAAAAGGAATGTACCAAAGATGATAAGATTGTTATAGATTGGTGTGGAAGATCAGTGTATCAAAAGTTTCATAACTTTGCATATGATCAATCAATACGACCGGATGTGGATAGTAACTTATGTTTCACGGTTACTGGATATGGAGAGGAGGAGTTACCGATTGTATTACAGGAGTGTAATGGTAGTGCGGAACAGAAGTTTTTGGATGTACCAGTGCCTGATAGTGGAAGGTTTAAGTTACGACCCAAGTATCGCAGTAGTTATTGCTTAACACAGCAACACCATCCCAAGGCTTGGGAGAGGGTATATCCCGAGGAATGTGATAGGGCAATTAAGGATGGGACAGGGTATTGGATTAAGTTCTGAGTCAATAATAGAGTAATTTGAGTAAAGGTAATCCGAATTCATTAGATTATCATTCGCTAAAGGCAGTTTCGTTTGGATTCGCCTCCAATTGATCCATCAACGACCTGGCCATCCTTCGCTGAGCCTCTGATCGGTCTTCAACCATTTCTAAATCTGGTATCTCTACAAAGTCTCCTTGACGTCTACCCAAACGGGTTGTGGTCACTGTAAGATGACGTCTACCCAAAGGAAATGTTTTCACGGCTATACCTCTTTGACGTCTTCTCCGTTCAACGACAAATGTATAGTATCTCCACGCTAGGCAAGGCGTACATACAAATAAGAATAGAGCTAAAGCGGCAAATAAACCTGAGATAATAGCTACAGACCAATCTGATGTGGACCCAGTAGACGTAGAATTAATGTTCGGGTCACAGTCCGATACATAGCCTAATCCATCATCATCCTGTAAGCAGTCTAACTTTTCATTCTCTTGAGATTTAAACCATGAAAAGGTTGTGGGATGATAAGATGGAAATATGTAGTCGTCATGATCTTCATCAGGACCATACGTATCGTCATCTTGAGAGTTCTCAGAATACTTGCTATCATATAGACGAGTAACATCTACCTCCACTGTTGTAAAGACAGTATCATTCTTGTCCGATACTCGAACGATTTGAAACTCATTTAGAAATGGTACTTTAGTTTCCTCACCAACATTCATACAGAACGAGTAGCAAGCATACTGCTGATACTTGTTTGGGATGTAGTCAGCATATGTAATACAGACCTGATCATCCTCTTGACGTTGATAACTCCATCCCATACCATCAAAGCCTAGACGTGATCCAACTAACTTCAACTGTTTGCAGTTGTTATAATCTGACTCCACTGGATATCCTTCGCACCAATTTGAACAATCATCACTATTAGAACAAAGGTAGGTCTCGATCTTGGTCAATCTTGTATCATTGACACTTGCCTTTTTGTTAAATAATGAGAAACAGTCAAGATGTTTATTAGCAATTGGTGACTTTAATCTGTTCATGAGTTCCTCATTATAAACTTGCAACTCATTATTATTCATATCATCAAACATGATATCTTGACTTCTACCATAATCATGCGTATCACAATCCCCAAGTTTGTAATATAATAATTCATTGAATGTAGAGTTTAGAGTATCAAATACAGTACTCCATGTATCATCCATCTTGTTGCAATCGAATTCTGAAGAAATAGGACGTTCTGCACTACCCTTATCAACTAAAGCCATGCAAAAGTTAGTCTTGAGATATTGACTACTATCATTAAGTAAATGAAAGTAACACCAAATAGTACGTTCCTTTCCATCCAATGGAGAAGTTACTACACCACATTCAATAGCATCTTCATCAGAATATGCCGAGACAATTTGATTAAGTTTCATATCAAAACATGAACTCCATGTTTGATTCTTTCTGATGTATTCTTCAGGATGTGAAAAGCAATTGATTGGATCGTTGACGAGGTAACATCCACCACATGCTATACTATTACCATTCTCTTGACTTGGTTTGATGATACGTGCACAGAATGAAGTATTGTAATGTATGGTTGAGGGTAGTACATTTGAAACTGTTAATATATCATCCTGCCCTTGCTCTGCTGCTGTATTGGCAAAGGACATTGTCATCAACTGCACTAGATATATTGGAAGCCAATTAAGGTGCACCATCAAAGTTACAAAATTTATTGATAGAATTGCCCACAATATCTCAGACCACCGAGTATATCATATGCACAATTGCAACAACACTGATAACAACACCCTCATAATATGCCTACCAACAGTGGTAATGCAATCGTGGTCCATCCTTTCTCCTTTTTGTTTGACCGACGGTCATCAGCACAATAAAGTTATTATGCTGCCTGCACTATTTTGCAAAGTGCGCATTTGTACTCTACAAAAATTATGAGTGTAATATTATGCACTCTCGACCTTGAACAATTGAACTCAGAACTCGATTTGTTGTATGTTATCTGGAGTAATGGATTGCTAATGGATTGCTAATAGTATTGACCAAAGTAGACTTAGAGGACAAGCAAAGGAGGAGAGTTCATCGGTTATTCATTGCAATAGCCCAGGCTGAACAGAGTATAAAGTTAGTTATACATAGAGAGAAAACAAAGTTGCAATTGCAGAAAGTCATGCAAAAAATATCTCTCTCCAATAGAAGTTAGGATACATACATTTCTCGCTCAGTAATATATATCTTGAGGCATTAAATATCATTACATTAGTTTTGATATATATCACAGGCTACAAGGCGTGAGTAAGTGAAAGGATACCATACGAATACACAAGATATGAGCAACGCATCATCTAACAATACATCAACTTGTGCCAATTGTGGCAAGGGAGAAGAGGATGGTATTGATAAGTTGAAATCATGCACAGCATGTAAGATGGTTAAATATTGCAATAGAGAATGCCAAATTGCACACAGACCGCAACATAAGAAAGAGTGCAAGAAGAGGGCTAAGGAATTACATGATGAAAATTTATTTAAACAACCTCCACCAGAGGAAGAAGATTGCCCAATTTGTATGGAAAGATTGCCATTTCTTGGTTCGGGGAAGGTTTATATGGCTTGCTGTGGTAAAATGATATGCAGAGGATGCGTTTATACTGTCCAATCGAGGGCAACTAAAAAAGAGAATGATGTATGTCCATTTTGCAGAACTCCGCCACCTCCTACTGAAGAGGAGATTCTCAAAAGGTACGAGGAGCGTGCGGAGCTGAATGATGTTGAAGCAATGTGCAACCTTGGAAATTTCTACGAAAAGGGGCAATTTGGACTACCACAAAGTCGTGTCAAGGCATTAGAGCTTTGGAATCGGGCAGCAGAACTTGGACACGCCCCAGCATATTATAATCTCGGCAGTTCGTATGAGATTGGTAGAGGAGTGGGTATAGATGAAAAGAAGGCTAAACATTTCTATGAGCTAGCAGCCATGAAAGGAAATGTATTAGCAAGGAACTTTCTAGGCTTCTTTGAGTTGGGAGAAGGCAATGTAGAGAGGGCATTGAAACACTTTATGTTTGCAATTGCTGGTGGTTGTGCTGGAACTTTAAGGGAAATTAGACTTGAATACATGTCTACTGCCAATACTATTGAGGAGGGCCATAGACGCATAACAAAAGAAGCCTTTGAGAAAGCAATGCGTGCATACCAAACATATCTAGACGAGGTTAAGAGCCCTCAAAGAGATGAAGCTGCAGCATATAGTGATAAGTACAAGTATTATGAATCTGCTTTCTAGATTAGAACAGAGTCTATTTAAGCAGAGCAACACTATTCATTATGTCCGTCTTTGTTTTCATTTACAATTCATCCTTCTGAGAATCGTCCTCCATTGCAGGAGGCCGAGTCTCTTTCCCATCAACTAATGCAAAACGTCCCTTATCCTGTGGAAAGATCATATCATCTCTTGGCCAAGGCCATCCCCCAAATTGTGTCCGTTGATAATCCATAAATGCCTCCTTTATTTCTTGTTGTGTATTCATAACAAATGGTCCATGCTGTGCTACCGGCTCACCGATGGGTTTGCCTTGGAGTAAAAGGAATTCAGTCTGTTCTGTTGAAGATTCAGGTACCTCGAGAACAACATCTTTTGTTGCATCCATCTCCAAGCATACTCGACTAGATATCTCTTTTCCATCTACCATAACTCCATTAGCATATCCTTCAATAAGATACATTGATCTGTTCACTCCACTCGTATTCGCTTTGGGTATAGTAATCTTTCCCCCAGGCTGAATCTTGATATGCATGATGGCCACATCATTATTTGGATCAGAAGCCCAACTATCAGGTGGTGGTTTGTTCTGTACACTTCCCATATTAAAGTAATCACTACCTGCCCACACATGTACCGATGCCTCTTCTGACTTGTAAATTGGAATATCATTGTTCCAAAACATTGCAAAGCTAGGTTTGACCATCTTACTCTTCGCTGGTAAGTTTAACCATATTTGAAACAATCCTAAATGATTTGGTTTATGTGAATGTACTAATGGAAACATCTCCCCATGTACAATACCTCCACCAGCAGTCATCCATTGTACATCTCCTTCACCATATCGTCCTGCATTACCAGCCGAGTCGGCGTGATCAATTAACCCATTTATTGTTGCTGTGATAGTTTCAAATCCTCTATGTGGGTGTTGGGGGAATCCACTATATGATAAGTTTAGTAAGAGTTAGGTATGATGAGAGAATGAGTTGAGTTGGAGAGTATAATATATTGTTGTGCTTACACCTAATATGAAAACTTACGGTACCTTATGTCCATGATACATACGATATGGAACATGTGGATCAAAATCGCTACCGTTGCCGGGGAAGTTTGTCTCCATCTTCGCTCCTGATTCATCGGCTGGATAATCATCTTTGTGATACACACAGAATAAAAAGGGATCAAGTGTGGGGTAGGGACCTGAAACAGGGAGTGGTGATGCACGAAGTATTGCTGATGACATTATTTTGGATATTTGCATGTAAAGATGTTGGTCTAGTTGATATGTACTGCTATTTGGTATATAGGTATTTATTATTGATTGAAAGATATTATGTGATGTGTCTTGTCGATTGCAAATCAAATTTATGAGCACATTATCTCCAATGGATCAAACACTACCAACTGAACAACTCTTCTATGGATATCTATATCTATGCCAATCGTAGACTGAATAGCAACAAACCAAGAATAGGCTATATTGGCCGGCGAAGTGGTGAGGTGCTACTAATATGACGATTGGGAGGCTGTGCATTTTTCTTTTATGAGAGTGGTATCCTACATAGATTTTTTAACACTTGCATTGCTATAGAGTTGGTTGTATTCTGACACCCATTGCAAACAATGTGAGCTCATCTGCCGATAAGTATTAGATTATATATAGGTAGCAACAATTAAAATAATATAAAGTATGGCGTTCCTCCGAATAGCTATCGTCATCGTCGTATCTTCTTGCGGCCTCGTCTCATCGTTCTCCCCATCGATATGCCAATCTCATGTCAATCCATCAGCCTCAACAAAGCTTTACAGTGCAATGGAATGTTTACATCATCCTTCAAAACAATACCCTGTTGAGCATGTGTATTCACTACAGGAGATTGATCAAATCACCCAAAAGATTGCAGCTGATGAATGGGCTGCACTCGGCACAGTCATTGCAGAACAAATGCTTGAAATGATATTAGATATTGGTAAGGAAGCATTGAATCAACGTCCAGGTGTGGATAAGATGATGATCACTGATAAGATTGCTGAAGAGATTTCGAATGATGTAGAAAAGACACTCTACAAGATACGTTCATCAGATTCGAGTGGAAATGCATTTGATCAAGAACATCATTTACCAGAACAGTTATTAAGGTCGTTGGAAACACTGTTGCGTCATGAATTAGGTACAATCATTGGATTAGACGACAATACCAACTCGCAATTTCAAACAAATGGACATAACCTATCAATCCTAGTCCTCTCAACAGTAACAAAAGCAATTGAATCATACTGTTCTATATCAAATGTTAATGCACCATTCTTCAACTTATCAAATGAAATGGATAATAGAGTACGTAATAGACGTCGTGAATTACTACTCAAACATTCGGCAGGATATGAAAGTGTACAAGATGTACTTAATGATATTGAAACATCACGATTGCAATGGATGAGAGATACATTGGGTGGTAAGAGTTGTCAGAATTATGAGTTTGGAGAGGTAACTACCAAGGTTGGGAATGAACATAGTCATTTAAAAGAGAAGAAGATGAGGCATCGGTACATGTGTGGGCAGGTAGTGATTACTTTAATATGGGAAGTGTACAGAACAAACCACCACCTGATA